>Ga0265292_1000814_pt1 | contig 34628 bp, 36 predicted proteins | sample Munlanlewell296A_FD_189080 | JGI IMG/M metagenome (GOLD analysis project Ga0265292, IMG submission 189080) | Leachate microbial communities from a municipal landfill in Southern Ontario, Canada - Leachate well 296A | ecosystem: Engineered > Solid waste > Landfill > Unclassified | place: Canada... | reverse complement strand
AAGGGCATTTGTTATAAGTTTTTTGCAAGGTTGTTTTGCAGGGGTTACTTTCCAATACAAAACTTACTAAATATAAAATCCAACTGATCTTCATTGGTAATCTGGCCGGTAATGGTACCCAGGTAATGCAGGCACTGCCTGATGTCTAATGCCAGCAGGTCTCCGGGCACTTCATCATCTAATCCGCGCTGTACATCGGCTAAGGCATGACTGAGCTTTTGTAATGCCTCGTAATGCCTTGCATTGGTTACAATGGTTGCCTCACTATTGATATTGCCACTGATGGCTTTGGTAAATAAGACATCCTTCAACTGCTCAATATTATGATTGGCCCTGGCTGAAATAAAAATGCAATCCGCGAAAGAAGCAAACTGTTTTAGTACCGCGGGATCATTCGCTTCAGCCTTATTTCCCACAAGGATATAGGGGATATTCTCCTGGTTAAAATTATTCACTACCACCTGTAAAGTGCGGGCATCAATTTCATTCACATCAAACAGATAGATGACTATATTGGCAGCACGCATTTTTTCAAAACTCCTTTCCATACCAATACTCTCTATCAGGTCCTGCGTATGTTCCCTTATGCCCGCTGTATCTATCAACCGGAATAATACCCCTTTGATGTTTAATATCTCTTCCACTGTATCCCGCGTTGTTCCGGCAATCTCACTTACAATCGCCCGGTTCTCATTCAGCAACGTATTCAGCAATGTTGATTTACCGGCATTGGGCTTACCAATGATGGCCACCTGTACGCCATTCCTGATTACATTACCCAACTGAAAAGAGTTGATCAGTTGATGGGTTGATACATTGAGTTGGCTGATCAAATGATTCAATGCCGCCCTGTCTGCAAAAGCCACATCTTCCTGCGAAAAATCAAGTTCCAGTTCGATCAGGGCAGAGAAACGGATCAACTGCTCACGCAGGGCATGCAGGTCTGACGAGAATCCACCTCGCATACTGTGTATAGCTGTTTTACGGCTGGCTTCCGTATTGCTGGCTATCAGGTCGGCAACAGCTTCCGCCTGTGCCAGGTCTAGCTTGCCATTGAGGAAGGCCCTTTGGGTAAACTCGCCCGGCTTAGCCACCCTTGCCCCTTTCATAGTTATTACCTGGATAATATTTTCCTGGATAAAGGGTGAGCCATGACAACTGATTTCTATCACATCCTCCCCGGTATACGATCTGGGTGATTTAAAAAGGGAAAGCACCACTTCATCCAGCATCACCCCGTTTTGCTGTAAGTACCCTACCTGCAAGGTATGAGAAGGTTGTTGGAAAAGATCCTTAGAAGGGAACAACGCATTCACAATCGCGAATGCCTGTTTGCCACTAACCCTTATTACGCCAATAGCGCCAATACCCGGTGGTGTAGCCAATGCCACTATCGTATCATCCCATCCCTGGAGTTGTATTGACATGTGATTGTTTTCGCAGCGAAATTATAACAAAGACCTGAGACGTGAGTCGTGAGAAGCGAAAAGCGAAAAGTAAAAAATTATCTTCTCACGACTCACGTCTCACGAAAAAAAAGGTCCCGGCAAAAATTGCCAGGACCTTTCATTATTAAAATAATTTTTAGAAAATCGATTACTCTTCCGAAACCTGGAAGGTAATGCTTTGCCTGTGGCGGTAGATAACGTTCCTGCCATTTTGCACTGCGGGTTTCCATTTAGGTCCTTTGGTAATAACACGAACAGCTTCTGCCTTTGTACCATAGCCGGGATCGTTTTCAGCTACTACATCGCTGATATCACCGGTTTTGCTTACAATAAAGGAAACCACTACCGTGTATTTTCCCGGAGGCGCCCCGTTCTCTACAGGTAAGTCCCTGTTAAGGTTACGTTCAAGGTATTTGGTCCAGGCAGGTAATCCACCGGGGAACTCAGCAGCAATTTGTACAACGGTAAATACCTTATCGTAGTCTTCTGCCACTTTAGGCGCTTCTACCACACCGGTTGCTTTTTCAACCGGAGGGGCCACAACCCCTTCATCTTTCACACCTTCCTGGTTAATGGTACCGATTTTGGTATCTTCCAGTTTTTCCACTTCCTTGATCTCTTCATCAGGCTTCACTTCTTCATCTTTCACAATTTTGGGAGGAGTGAATTTCGTCATCTCCACTTTAGGTGGTTCCTGTTTGGGAGGAGGAAGCGGCGGTGGCAGGTCAGGTTTTTTTTCTTCCTTTACGCTTTCAAGAGACATATCAGCTATAACGATTTCGGGGGTGCCTTTACTACTGGAGTTCGCGATGAGCGACCCGGCTAATATAAGGATACAAAGGAGGAGCATGCCCGCCATCGATAGCTTAATACGTTTGCTATACGTTTTACGAAGGTCATACGCGCCATATTCCTTGTTCCTCCCGTCAAAGAGGATATCGAGGATATCGGCGGATTGAATTTTGTTTATATCCATGGTAAATACTTTTGTAATTAAATTCCGGTGATGGAAATTTTCACATGTTAATTATTTGCTGCGGCCGAGAGCTCCTCAGATTTTTTCACCAATTGTGATTCTATACTGGAAATATCTACCAACGCGTACCTTGTACAAACGTTGATGGCCATTTCATCCAGTATATCTACCACATTTTTATACGTGCATTCCTCCGAAGGTTTTAGAATTACCACAAAATCTTTCAGTTGGGCCACGCTATATTTTTTCTTGATCAATACTTCACGTATATCATGAAAATTAGACGACTTAAAATTAGAGGCTGTGATATCCAGTTCACCTTCATAATAAAATACGTGATTATCTTTCCCTAAAAGAATGGTAATAACACCAGATTGCTTTGCCTTATTCTGGTCCTCCGGTTTATCAGCATCTTTCGGCAAGATCAGCTTCATCGCTGTAGCCTGGCTCATCGTAGTGGTGAAGATAAAGAACGTAATGAGCAGGAAGCCCAGGTCCACCATGGGCGTAAGGTCAACACGAGTAGATAATTTCTTACTCTTTTTGACCCCGGGCCCTTTTTTATGGCCACCGCCACTCGAGGTATCCAATTCTGCCATGTCAGTAGAATTTAGTTTTAATTAGTAAATTATTTACACCCTACAGTTCCGAAAATTAATCTTCCCGTTTTTCTCCAGACTGCGATTTCTTCCAGAGGTCAGTTCCTTCCGGAACATTTTCAGGATTGGTAACCAACTGGAATTTCAGGAATTCATTTTTCTTAAACGCATCCACCACACTTTTAAAAGCGGGATATTTTGCCATATTATCCCCTTTCAATAAAAGGTTAGGTTTTTGTCCCTGGTAAGCATCTCTTACCAGTGTCATCCATGTTACCAATTCATTGTTGGCGGTATCCTGAATAGGAATGCCGGGCAATAAATGGCCTTTCCGCTGGTCTTCCGGAAGTTTCAGAAAAGAAGCCAGGCTCGCGAATGATGCCCCGAAAAACTGCGCTTTCTTAAAAGCGTTTACATCCAGCCCCAGGTTTTTGGTAGCATTCAGCGCGTTAGCGATGGTTTCTTTCTTCCCTTCGTCGTCCATCGTAAGAAAAACCTTACCGTCTTTGTCGATGATTATCTCTACAATATCCTTTTGCGGGGCCACTTTGGCAGCCACCGATTTAGGGGTTACAACTGTAATGGCCTCTGAAGGCTTGAACTTCGTAGTTAAGATAAAGAAAGACAACAAGAGAAAGGCCACATCGCACATTGCAGTCATGTCAATGCTGGTACTCTTACGAGGTAATTTGGCTCTACCCATTGCTTAGTTATTTATTTGTTTCACAATTAAGATTCAAAAGCTTGTTCTTTCCACAAATTCATTCACTGAATTATTTGTAGTTGGCAGCAAAACTTTGTGTTAATGTGAAACCAGATTCATCAATACCATAAGTAATACCATCTATACGGGTAGTAAATACGTTGTACATGATAATGGCTACCGCGGAAGTACCGATACCCAATGCTGTATTAAACAGGGCCTCAGAAATACCTTTGGATAACTCACGGGCAGCATCGCCACCTCCCTCATCACCCAATGCAGAGAATGATTTGATCATACCCAATACCGTACCTAACAGACCCAAAAGGGTTGCTACAGACGCGATAGTTGATAAGAATACCAGGTTCTTTTCCAGCATAGGCAATTCAAGAGCGGTTGCTTCTTCCACTTCTTTCTGGATATTCAATACTTTCTGCTCAGTTACCAATTCTGTATTGGTGATCATTTCTTTATACTTTTTCAGACCTGCTTTCATTACATTACCTACAGATCCTTTTTGCTTGTCGCAGGCAGCCAGGGCCTTATCCACATCTTTATTGGCCAGGTGAAACTGAACGTTACGAACAAATTCGGCAATACTGCCTGAACCGGCAGCTCTTGAAACAGTAAGGAACCTTTCAATCACAAATGTGACAACAACTAAGAATGAACCAATCAGGATTGGCACAATAATACCACCCTCATACATTTTGGTAAGTGTACCCTGTGGTCCTTTGTGGTTGGGCCAAAACCAATGGCTCGAATCAGGATCAGGTGTTGTAAAATTACCAGGGGCACCCAATACAAAACGCCAGATAACATATCCAGAAATGATACATAACAATGGGGCCAGCCAAGAAATTGGGTTACTGCCCGTCTTAGGTTGTGCAGAAGATGTTGTTTTTACGGCAGCTCCTGCAGTTGGTTTTGTTTCAGCCATGATTCAATTGATTTTTGGTTTTGAAAAATTTCAGTTGGTTAAAAATTTACTTCCGCAATTCTACTGAAAAATGTTTTGAAAAAACAAAACAATGTTCGAAATAATTAAAAAAGGGAACACAAATTCGTTATTTCATGAAAAAAAGGAAAGTCAAGATTATATTTATGTAAAGAATACCGATTTTTCGCCTATACCGAAAGCGAAAGATACTGATTTCAGGCAATTTTTTCAGGTTTTTTCACCAATAAAAAAACCAATTTCACCATTCATCTATTTGCGCTAACAAAATGGGGCCCTTTTTAAGAGAGACCCATTATCTTTAAACCTTATTCAAAACTATTATTATCGCTTATGAAAAAATTATTATTTATTGTTGCGCTATTCGCCGGCACCATGGCCATTGCACAACAAAAAGATTCCCTTCCCATAGCGGGAGGAAGACCCGGTACAGGAGGTGGATTAGGACTTACAGGTGCAGCAAAACCAGGCCCCAAGCCCTACAAGGAGGTTATTACCAATAAAGCTATTACCCAAAAGGGCCTGTTTACGGTTCATAAAGTAGAGGATAAATATTATTTCGAGATAGCCGACTCTACCCTCGGTCGCGAAATACTGGCTGTTACCCGTTTTAGCAAAGTTGCGGGCGGTGGTGGCGCCTATGGTGGAGAAGAAGTAAATGAACAAAGCCTGAGATTTGAAAAAGGACCCAGCAATAACCTGTTTATACGGGTGATTGCCTTAATCAGTACCGCTGATTCTACCAATGCCATTTCTAAAGCTGTTAAGAACTCTTATCTCGACCCCATTGCCGCGGCCTTTGCTATTGCGGCCTATGGTAAAGACTCGGCCAGCTACGTAATAGAAGTAACCGATTTTTTTAAAGGTGATAACCAGATTGTAAGCCTTGACCCGAATGATAAACGCCGTTTCAGCCTGGGTATGCTGGCTTCCGACAGGTCTTACGTACAGAGTATACATTCCTACCCCATTAATACCGAGATCCGTACCGTGAAAACCTTTTCTTCAGGTGGTAGTGGCGGATTATCTATCGGTGGTGGGATGCCGGGTGGGGCCACTTTACCTGCTGCCTCTGCTTCCGGCTCAGTAACACTGGAACTAAATACTTCCATGATTCTTTTACCCAAATTGCCCATGCACCGTCGTTTATTCGATACCAGGGTGGGCTATTTTGCTGACAGATTTGTTTTTTTTAGTGATGAACAGCAAAAAGTAGAGAACCAAACCTTTGCAGTTAGATGGAAATTAGAACCCAAACCCGAAGACCTGGAGAAATACAAACGGGGTGAATTGGTTGAACCGGCCAAACAGATCGTTTATTATGTTGACCCGGCTACTCCAAAACAGTGGGTTAAACCTTTGATTGATGGCATCAACGACTGGCAGAAAGCCTTTGAAAAAGCCGGGTTTAAAAATGCGATTGTAGGTAAAGAATGGCCCAACGATTCTACTATGAGCCTTGAAGATGCACGTTTTTCGGTGATCCGCTATTTTGCCTCTGACATTGAAAATGCCTATGGCCCCCAGGTTCATGATCCACGCAGTGGTGAAATACTGGAAAGCCATATTGGCTGGTACCACAATGTAATGAAACTGGTACACGACTGGTACCTGATACAAACCGCCGCAGTAGATCCCAAAGCAAGAAAAATGAAATTTGATGACGCGTTAATGGGACAATTGATCCGTTTTGTATCATCGCACGAAGTGGGGCATACATTGGGCCTTCGGCATAATATGGGAAGCAGCAGCAAAACACCGGTAGAGAACCTGCGAAACAAGGCATGGGTAGAAGCCAATGGTCATACGGTTTCTATTATGGACTATGCACGTTTTAACTATGTGGCACAACCGGAAGATAATATCTCTGAATCCGGTTTATTTCCCAGGATCGGCGATTATGATAACTGGGCAATAGAATGGGGCTACAAATACTTAGGCGAAAATGATGTTGAAAAAGATAAAAAAATTAATAATAAATGGATCATTGATCGCCTGAAAGCCAACCCCCGTTTATGGTTCGGCGGCGAAGGTCGTGGTAACGATCCGCGCGCGCAGATGGAAGACCTTGGCGACAACAGTGTAAAAGCCAGTGAATATGGTATTAAAAATCTGAAACGAATTATCCTTTCTTTACCTGAATGGAGTAAAGAAGAAGCAGATCATTTTGAGAACCTGTCTGATCTCTACACACAGTTATTATCACAGTACAGCCGTTATATGGGCCATGTTACCAGGAACGTAGGGGGAATAAATGAAACCTTTAAAAGCGTTGAAGAGCCAGGCGATGTATATGAGGCCACCCCAAAAGCTATCCAGAAAGATGCTGTGGCATTTCTTCATAAACAATTGTTCGAAACACCTAACTGGTTACTCGATAAAAGTATCCTGAATAAGATTGCCAACCCGGCTGCATTGGAAAGAATCCAGGGTATACAAACCGCCACCATCAATAGTTTACTGGATGGCCAGCGTTTGTTCAGACTGGTGGCTTCTGCCAACCGCTTTGGAACCGGCACTTATGCCATTGATGAATTTTTCGGGGATGTGAAGAAAGGTGTATGGAGTGAGTTGACTACCAAAAAAAACATCGACCCTTACAGAAGAAACCTGCAGAAAGCTTATGCTGAAAAACTGATTGACCTGGTTGCGCCTCCACCAACAACCGGCACCATGCTATTTTTCAATTTTGGCGGACCCGCTCCGGTGAACATTAAGAATACCGATGTGAGTTCTGTAGTAAAAGGCGAATTAAGATCCCTGCAATCAGCTATTAATGCAGCGATCCCCGGCACAACTGATGCACTGAGTAAGTACCATTTACAGGATGTGAGAGACAGAATAAAGCAAGCTTTGGATCCTAAATAGGATCGCTGATTTCACGGATTTTTATATGATGATTGGGCCCCGCATTTTGCGGGGCTTTTTTTGAAGGGGCTACTTAAGACAAATAATTTATACAATTAACCATTTGCCAGGTAGCTGATAACTTACCTTCGCTAAAAGAATGTTTATGCGATATGGTTTTTTAATAGTAACCGTTTTCTGTTTCCTGTTTGTCAATGCACAAAAAAAGAATGATCGCTGGGGATACCTTAGGGATAGTGTTACACATGAACCGATCGTATTGGCAAGTGTAACCAATCTGAATACAAAAAACACGGTGATGACAAGTGTTACAGGCCGGTTTAAAATTGAATTGAAGGAAAACCAGGTACTCTCCTTCGCGGCTGTGGGTTACCATTTTGATACTATCCAATATAACAACAGCCACCTGGGTAAAGATACCATTGATTTGTTTCTTTCACCACTTACCCATAGCCTGGGTAATGTAACAGTTACGGCGCGTGGTATGAGCCGGTATCAGTTAGACAGTATTGAAAGAAGAAAAGAATATCTGCAAGACATAGTTAACTATACCATTCCCACTATTTCCAAAGCCAATTCAGGGGCCGGTATCGCGTTGAATCTTGACAGGTTTTCAAGGCATGAAAAGAACAAACGGAGGGCTTTCACTTTTTTTGAATCGAATGAGAAAGAGGCATACATCAATTACCGTTTCCCCGCGGCTATGGTTACCAAATACAGCGGATTGATGGCGGATGACTTACAACAGTTCATGCAACAGTATCGCCCATCAGTAGAATGGTTAAGAGCAAATAAGGAGGAAGAAGCTATTAAATACTATATCAATGATAAACTAAAGCTGTTTTTTAACCGATAGGTTTACATGAATTACTCATACCGAAGGGCTACGATAGGGTTTAAACGGGCAGCTTTCATAGCAGGATAAATGCCGGCAGCCAGGCCAACCAAAGAGCAGATAATAATTCCGATGATTACCCAGGCCCATGGAATAACAAACCCGGTTTTGAGTACAATCGAAAAAAGATTGCCTACCATTACACCCAGAATAATTCCGAAAAGGGCGCCCAGCAAACTGATGATGAGGCTTTCAAAAAGGAATTGCTGACGCACATGTTTACTTTTGCCGCCAATAGCTTTAATGAGACCCACTTCTTTTGTACGTTCATTTACGGCAACCAGCATAATATTCATTAAGCCGATGGCTGCACCAATCAAAGTAATCAGGCCGATAACGCCGGCAGAGCCTGTAATACTGCTTAAAAAGCCAATAAACATTTCCGCGAACTTATCACTACGTTCCACTACAAAATTAATCTCTTCAACAGGTTCCAGCTTTCTTACGGCCCTGAATACGGAAGTGGCTTGATCTGTTGCCACATCCAGTTCATTCACATTTTTAACCATCACACCCAACAGGTAAGAAGGATTGGCATTCTGAAACCTGCGCACATTTGTGTGAGAAGTAAGTATCATATCATCCTGGCGCATCATAGCGCTTGAGCCTTTGGTTTTCAGAAGCCCTATCACACGGTAAGGAAGACTTCCTACACGGATAATCTTATCCAAACATTTTTCCGGTCTATCCCCAAATAATTTAACGGCCACATTACTGCCTAACAGGCAAACGCTACGGCCGCTTTCTACATCAAGGCTATTCAGGTTTCGGCCCAGGTTAATGGAATACCCATTTACCGCCAGATAATTTTCGTCGCCACCCCATACGGTAATCTGCGGGGTAGTTTTCTTGTCTGCAAAATGTAATTCCTGTCCGCCGGGACCACGCCTGTAAATGCTTACCTGTGCCCCGGGAAAGGCAAAATTAGCTTTAAAAAATGTCGCTTCCTCCCTTCGGATGGGCTTACCCAGGTTTGATTTTTTTTCTTTGAGTCCGCGTTTGGTTTTGGTGACTTGCCCGTTATTATTACCGCCGCCAAAATGTGTACGGGTATCTTTAAAACGGATATTAAAAGCATTCGCGCCCATGGAGGAAAAACTTTCTTTCAAACTCTGGTTCATCGCTTCAATAGCGGTGATGATGCCAATCAATGCCATGATACCAAAAGCAATAATGGCCACGGTAATACCTGTTCGCAGTTTATTACCGCGTACCGTACGCCATGCCAGGGAAAGAGAATCAAGGGTAGTCATTCAGTCAGGTTTCAATAGCTATCTGCCTGATAAAGATAAACGGAGAATACGGAACCAACGCGGGCATCGCCTATAAATATGAAGAACGGTTAAAAATAGAACCAATTGAGCACGATTGATGGGAATACGCCGAGCAGAATGATTAAAGCGGCCAGCAACAGGAGAACCGTTTTAAACAGGGAAGTTACAGGAGCAGTCTCCGCATCGCCTTCCTTAAAATACATAGCCTGTATCACACGGAAATAATAATAAACACTGACTGCCGCAAACAGTACAGCCACCATTACCAGCCAGGTTGGCCCACCTGCCTTTACCATGGAAGCGAGCATATAATATTTAGCAAAGAAGCCTGCAGTTAGCGGGATACCTGCCAAAGAAAGTAAGCACACAGTTGTTGCCAGCGCCAGTACGGGCTGTGTTTTAGCCAGACCATTAAACCCATCAAACGTATAGTCGCTCATTTTGATGAGTACTGCAAAAATGCCAATGGTAGCCAAACTGTATGCCACCGAATAAAGCAGAAGTCCTTCTTTGGCCAGGTCATTAATACTGTATAAAGCAAATAACATAAAGCCTGCCTGGGCAATACTGGAATAGGCCAGCATACGCTTTACACTTTGCTGGAATACTGCCGTAATATTTCCTATCAACAAAGTAGCTACAATAACAAAAGCGAGCAGGATATGCCAGGTTGGTCCGAGAATTTGGGTATGCATATCAAACAAGCGCACAAAAGCGATAAAGCCGGCGGCTTTAACAATCGTAGCCATGAAAGAGGTGAATACAGCCGGCGCCCCGTCATACACATCGGGTGTCCAGAAATGAAAAGGAGCCGCGGATACTTTAAAACACATGGAAACAAACAACAGGATTAAACCTGCCACTTCCAGAAAGGACGGTCGAAGCAGACCGGAAGAAGGAGCCATTGAAGTACCCCCTAAAGAAAAGATACCGGTTGCCCCATAAATGAGGGCAATGCCCATGAGCATAATACCGGTTGAGAAAGCACCCATTAAAAAATATTTTAAAGAGGCTTCCGTACTTTTTAAATTTCGTTTATCAGAACCGGTTAGTATATACAACGGTATAGAAAGTATTTCAATACCCAGGAATAACATCAATAAACCATTAAAAGAAGAAAGGATAGTTACACCGCATAAAACAAAAAACAGTAACGCATAATAATCCGACACATTAGCCCCGGCTTTCTCAATCTCTTTACCGCTAAGCAGCACATAAATTAGTGTGGCGCTGATAGCAATAGAATTGAAGTACATCCCAAACTTATCAAAGCGGAGCATAGCATGTGTGTTTACCTGGATAGACCAGATGCCATAAGTATTCAATAGATTAACAACCAGCAGTAAAAGCAAACCAACTGCAGCTATATAGGTATAGGCAGATTTATTTTTAACCAGGATGCCGCTGAACATCAGTACAACACCTAATAAAGCGGAAAATATAATTGCATTCATAAACTTATCTTAAACCCGCAGTTACCTTCAGGCATATTTTACTATGATCTATTTTACAAGAATTGCATGAACCGTATCTTTTGTAAGATCAATCATCGGTTGCGGGTAAATACCCAATACCATTACCACTATAGCCAGTATCACCAGTACCAGTTGCACATTGCCTTTTATTTCAACAGCATTTTCTGTGGCCACCGCTGTTTTTCCATATAATACCTTCTGCACCATGTTCAGCGTATAAATGGCGGCAAGTATAACACTAATGCCTGCTATTGCGGCTATCCATACATTAAAATGGAACAACCCATTAAACATCAGGAACTCCCCAATAAAGGCATTGGTTAAAGGAAGCGCGATATTGGCCAATGCCATTACCACGAATAAGATAGCCAATACAGGCGCTTTTTGTGCAAGACCACCCAGTTCACTGAATTTACGGGTACCCGTTTTTTGTTCAATCACATCAGCAACAACCCATAAGCCAATCACATTTACGCCATGATTAAACATTTGTATCATTACGCCTTCCCATCCTGTTTTATTAAGCGTAAAAAGGGCGGCGCACATCAGTCCAATATGTGCAATAGAAGAGTAGGCAATCAGGCGCTTGATATCATCCTGGCGAATAGCAATCAATGAAGCATACAGCATTCCGGTAACGGACAGTATGATTACCAGGTTTCCATAATGAACAGACGCGTTGGGAAATACAGGTATTAACCAACGTACCACCGCGAAAATTCCCATCTTAACCATGATGCCACTCATCACCATGGTGGTGGCAGTAGGAGATTGTTCATAGGCATCCGGCTGCCAGGTATGAAAAGGGAAGATGGGCATCTTAATGGCAAAAGCTAAAAAGAACAGCCAGAAAATCAGGTTCTCCTGTTTAGCTTCCAAAGTAATATGGTAAAAAGATTGTAAGGCAAAAGAGTGATCAGGCGATTGGAAGTAGAGATATATAATACCCACCAGCATTAATAAGGAACCTATGAATGTGTAAATGAAGAATTTAAAAGTAACGGCAATTCTTTTATTGCCACCCCAAATGGAACAGAGAAAATAAACCGGTATCAGCGCCAGTTCCCAGAAAAAGTAAAACAACAATGCATCCGCTGCCAGAAAAACACCCAGCAATCCTGCCTGGCTCAATAACATCAATCCATAAAAACCAGGTGCATTCGAATAGTCATTCCGATAGGTTGCGGCAAAAATAAGCGGGAATGATACCGCGGTTAACAGGCACAACATTTTACCCATTCCATCTGTCATCAGTGTAAACCTGCTACCCAGGTTGGGTAACCAGGGCGCATCGAAAGCCAGCTGATTAGCGGGCAGGAAAAAAATACCGGTAACCGCAACCGCCAAAGTAATAACGGAGGATAACAATGCCCAGTTTTTGGCAGCGGCAGACTGCTTCAGAAAGAAGCTGATCAAACCGGTAACCAATGGGATCAATATGAGTAAAACAGGGATCATATTCTTTCTTTATCTCTACAACCTTATTAAAATATTTTATTCAAAAATTGTGTGATAGCGGCATCGTTGAACCAGATAAGCATGAATACCACCATTGCCAATACCATTACTAAAATATAATTACCTACCTGGCCACTTTGCAATAGCCTTATTTGTCTTGAGCCATAGCTAACCATTTTGCCCACTCCGTTCACCAATGCATCAATACCACTCTTCTCAATGATATTCTTTAAAAATCCGGCCAGTGCCTGTAATGGATGTACAATCACCGCGTCATACAATTCATCAACATACCATTTGTTTTCGAACAATTTTGTAATACCTGCAGCCGTTGTAGTGGTAGCCTGATATTTTTGATACCTGTTTACCGCAAACAGAATGACCAAAATAATGGCAACCGTAGAAGCGCCCATCATCATAAATTCCTGCGAAGCAGGCAGGTGATGTGTGGCGGCCAATTTGGCTGATTCCGCGAAAACAGGCGCCAGGAATTTTTCAAGGCTGTGGGCATTTTCTGCGAATACCCCAGGAATGCCCATCCATCCACCAACTACCGAAAGAATGGCCAATACTATTAGCGGAACGGTCATCAGCCACGGACTCTCCTTTACAGGTTGCTCCTGTGAACCCCTGAACCGACCCAAAAAGGTAAGTGTATATAAACGGAACATATAAAAAGCAGTCATTAAGGCACCGCCCACCCCAACAAAATAGTAAAGTGGATGTTTGGCAAATGCCGCCGTTAATATTTCGTCTTTTGAAAAGAAACCAGAAAATGGGGGAATACCCGCGATGGCCAGGCATGCCAATAAAAAAGTGATATGTGTGATGGGCATGTATTTTTTGAGCCCGCCCATTTTGCGGATATCCTGTTCATGATGCATGGCATGAATAACAGAACCGGCGCCCAGGAATAAGAGGGCTTTGAAGAAAGCATGCGTCATCACATGAAATACCGCGCCTGTATATGCACCGGCACCCAATCCCAAAAACATATATCCTAACTGACTAACCGTAGAGTAAGCCAATACTTTTTTAATATCATTTTGTTTTAAAGCAATGGTAGCGGCAAAAATGGCTGTAACCAAACCAACTACCGCCACCAGCGTTTGTGTAACAGGGGCCAGTGTATATAAAATATTACTGCGGGCAATCATATAGATACCGGCGGTAACCATTGTGGCAGCATGGATAAGGGCAGAAACGGGTGTAGGGCCGGCCATTGCATCCGGCAACCATGTGTAGAGCGGAATCTGTGCACTCTTACCCATGGCACCTACAAACAGTAGCATGGTAATAGCGGTTATCTCAAAACTACTCAAACCCGCGGCGCCTGCAAAAACATCGGTAAATGTAGCGGTACCTAATTTATATAATAACCAGAAAACAGCCAGCAGAAACCCAAGATCACCGATACGGTTCATCACAAATGCTTTTCTGGCGGCATAGTTATATTGGTTATTCTTAAACCAGAACCCAATCAGTAAATAGGAACACAATCCTACGCCTTCCCAACCAATAAACATAATCACATAATTGGCGCCCAATACCAATAATAACATGGAGAAAACGAAAAGATTAAGGTAAGCGAAATATCTGCCGAAATGTTGCTCCTCTTCTTCATGCATATAAGCCGCGGAATAGAGGTGTATCAGGAAACCAATACCCGTGATGATCAGCAAAAAGAGGGAAGAAAGCTGGTCTATCTGAAAAGCGAAAGGAATACGAAAGCTATCAGCATCAATAAAATTAAACAGGGTAATAACACTTGCCCCGTTTGCCTTCACATCAAAAAAGATGAGAACACTCAGTACAAATGAAGCCAGTATTGATCCGCTGCCCACTATAGCGATCATTGGTTTTGACAATAACTTCCTGCCCAGTCCATTAACCAGGAAACCCAGCAGGGGAAAGAGTGGTACTAAATAAACAAGTTTGCTCATATGATTCAGGCTAAACGCTGAACGCTAAACACTGAACGCTGAACGTGGTGTTCGTTAAGCGTTATGCGTTATGCGTTACGCGTAGTTAGTTTTTTAATCTGTTCAAAAAATTAATATCCACTGAATGCGTATTCCGGAACATCATTACAATAATGGCTAAACCCACACTCACTTCTGCCGCTGCTACCACCATAATAAAAAATACAAATAGTTGTCCGTCTATCCCTGCAGTTGTTGCAGGATCGGCGGCGAGCGCCATACCATAATGCATTTTTGAAAAAGCAACCAATAAAAGGTTTACTGCATTCAACATCAGTTCTATGCACATGAAAACAATAATGGCATTTCGGCGTGTAAGCACACCAATAATGCCTATGCTGAACAGGGCAAGACTGAGATAGATATAATACTGTATGGGCATTTTTTACGCTTAACGCTTAAGGCTGAAAGCCGAAAGCAGTTATTAAAATAATATAATCCGCCAGCTTTTCGCCCCAGGTTTTATGCTTTGGCTTTTAGCTGTATGCTTTTTACTCTTTCTTGCCTATCACCACTGCCCCCACCATCGCACTCAAAAACAATACACTCGTTATTTCAAAAGGCACTACAAAATCTGTGAACAGGGCTTTACCCAGGTTCTTAATCAGTCCTATATTGCCATCTCCCATCAGGGCCATTTTGTCTGTCATGTCTGCTGCCTGGCGAACCAGGGAAACCAAAACAAGGAAAAAACATCCACCGGAAACCACCCCGGCTAATTTCATCCAGAGATGTTTTTGGGGTTCAGATTCTGCATTCAGATTCATGAGCATAATCACAAACAGGAATAATACCATGATGGCTCCTGCATATACAATCAGGTTTACAATAGCCAGGAACTGCGCATTCAATAAAATATAATGGCCGGATATGGAAAAAAATACAGCGATCAGCCATAGCACACTATGCACAGGGTTCTTGCTCAGTACTACCATGATAGCACTGAAGAGGGCCAATGCACTGAGAAAAAAGAATAATATTTCTGTCGTACTCATGTTATTAATTTTAATCCGCCGTTGTTGGTTCCCCTATTCCCCTTGCTTTCGCATATCCTTCCGGATCTGTTTTGGCATCTGGTATCAGCAATGCATCTTTACCATATATAAAACCCTTGCGGGTAAAATTAGCGGGGGCGAATGTTTCACTTAAGTAAATCGCGTCTTTAGGACAGGCTTCTTCACACAGTCCACAAAAAATACAGCGCAACATATTGATCTCATACTTAGCCGCGTATTTTTCTTCCCGGTAAAGATTTTCTTCTCCTGGCAAACGTTCGGCAGCTTCCATGGTAATGGCTTCTGCAGGACAAGCTACGGCACACAATCCGCATGCGGTACATCTTTCACGTCCTTCTTCATCGCGGTTCAATACATGCAGACCGCGAAACACAGGGCTGAAGGGCCGCTTTTGTTCAGGATAACTGACGGTAGGCTGTTTTTTAAAAATATGACTGAACGTAATAAGCATGCCTTTGGCGATAGCCGGTAAATACAGCTTCTCCAGTAAGGTCATGGGCTTACGGCTTACTTCTTTCGCCCTGTTTGTTAATGCTTGCATGTTATTGTCTCCTTTTTGCGTTACCACTTAGCTATTGGGCCTTTGATTAGCAAAAATATTTTTATACTGTATAATTACGTCTCACGATTATCCCCCCTGCCTCCACAAAATAAACGCCCCTGTCACTAACATATTAAACAAAGCTAACGGTATCAAAGTTTTCCATCCCAGGTTCATTAACTGGTCATAGCGGAAGCGCGGGATGGTCCAGCGTATCCACATGAATACAAAAATAAAAATAACAATTTTGGTGAGTAAAGCCGCCACACCAAGGATGGCTGCTATATTCGGCGCCAGTGTACGCTCATCCAGGAATGGAATATCAAATCCACCAAAGAATAAAGAAGCCATGATGGCGCTGCTCATAATCATATTCACATATTCTGAGAAAAGGTAAAAACCCAGTTTCATGGAAGAATATTCCTGGTGGTAACCAAAGTTTAATTCATTCTCGGCTTCAGGCAGATCAAAGGGTGTACGGTTACACTCTGCCATGGCACAAATAAAAAATATTAAAAAGCCTAAGGGTTGATAGGCCACATTCCACAATTGACCCGGGGCCATTTGCTGGTCAACCATTGTTTTCAAACTAAGTGAACCGGATATCATCAACACAGCAATCAATGAGATACCCATGGCCAGTTCATAACTAATGGCCTGGGAGGCGCCGCGCAGCGCAGCCATTAATGAGAACTTATTGTTAGAGGCCCATCCACCTATCATAATACCATATACACCTAAACTCACTACACCAAACACATATAATATTCCGATATTAATATCTGCTATCTGTAAGTCAATCTTTCTGTCGAATAACTCTACATGACTGCTCCAGGGAATTACAGCACAGGTCATCAGGGCAGCAGTCATAGCCAACCCAGGACCCAAAATAAAGAGGAACTTACTGGCCGAACTGGGAATGATTTCCTCTTTCATGATGAGTTTTAACCCATCTGCGAAAGGTTGCAATAAACCAAACGGGCCAGCACGGTTAGGACCGGGCCTGTCTTGCAAAATAGCCGCCACTTTGCGTTCGGCAAACGTGGTATATAAGGCTATACCGAGGCTTGCGAAAACAATAATCGCGATCAGTATTAATTTTTCAATCAGCAAAAGCCAGTCAATAGACAGTAGAGTCATGATATATCTTTCTATTAATCTTTTTCAGAATGAAAATCCGTTGAATGTGCCGGCCGTTCCAGTAAACTCAGTTCAATATCGGTTTGATTCACTTCGCTTACCGCGTGAATATCCATCAATAATTTTGGTTGCCGGCCGCCATGCACTGCCGAAAAAGTTTCAGCCGGTGTATGTGTACCAATCTTACCTGCATAATGGCCCTGTGATATCACCGATTGTCTGCTGATGATTCTTGGCCCTTCTATCACCCAGTCGCTGGTTTTTTTCTTTTCAAAGCGGCAGGAATTGCATATCCAGGCCGGCTTACCATCTGCCAGGCTTTCTACTTCACCCCACTCATCTTTTCTGGCTGTTACCCGAAACACTTCATCTCCACGGTTCCACAAAGTAACTTTTCCGCTGCAGGTTGGGCAATCCCTGTGTGCATCCAATGGTTTCAGAAACCATACCCGGTTTTTAAAACGGAAAGTCTTGTCGGTTAAAGCGCCTACCGGGCAAACATCAATTACATTACCGATAAAATCATTTTCCAGGCTCTTCTCAATAAAGGTGGCAATTTCAGAATGATCACCCCTGTCTAAAATGCCATGCTCTCTTTTATTGGTTAACTGATCCGCAACAAATACACAACGATAGCATAGAATGCAGCGGGTCATGTGCAATTGAATATACGGGCCGATAGCCTGTTTTTTAAAAGTACGGCGCTGAAACTCGTAACGGGTACCCTCTTTCCCGTGCTCATAGCTAAGATCCTGCAGATGACATTCGCCTGCCTGGTCGCATACAGGGCAATCCAATGGATGGTTTATTAATAAAAATTCAACGATACTGGCACGTGTATCTATCACTTTCGTACTGGTAATATTTTTTACTTCCATGCCATCCATCACATTTGTGCGGCAAGAGGCTACCAGTTTGGGCATTGGGCGGGGATCTTTATCAGAGCCCTTGCTCACTTCCACCAAACAGGTACGGCATTTTCCACCACTACCCTGCAGCTTGCTGTAATAGCACATAGCAGGAGGCGCCACATCGCCGCCAATCTTACGTGCCGCGTTAAGAACAGTTGTTCCCGCAGGCACTTCGATAGTGATGTTGTCGATGGTTACTTTAAATAATGGTTGCTCTGACATGAGTCAAAATTCAAAATTAAAAAGTTAAAATTAAAAAGTTACAAATTAAAAAGTTACAAATTCATCATCCATTTTTTGAATCTTGAATTTTTACTTTTGAATTCCTTACACAGCCGGCACATGAATCGGATCCGCATAATGTGCCAATCCGAAATTTCTTTTCTGTGCTTCCTCCGGATGTGTAACATGCCATTCGAACTCATCCCTGAAGTGCCTGATAGCTGCTGCAACCGGCCAGGCCGCTGCATCACCCAATGGGCAAATTGTATTACCTTCTATTTTTCTTTGTATATCCCACAACAAATCAATATCACTTATTTTTCCCTGCCCTTTTTCCAAACGCAATAATAGTTTTTCCATCCAGCCTGTTCCTTCGCGGCAGGGCGAACACTGACCGCAGCTTTCATGGCGATAGAAGCGGGCAAATGTGTAAGTGTTTTTTACTATGCACTGGTCCTCATCCAATACAATAAATCCGCCGGACCCCATCATGGTGCCTGTAACAAATCCACCATCACTTAAACTTTCGTAGTTCATGTAACGGGTTTCGCCTTTGGCTGTTTTTAATAAAAGGTTAGCAGGTAAAACAGGAACAGATGATCCGCCGGGTATACAGGCCTTCAAACGTTTGCCATTGGCAATACCGCCACAATATTCATCACTGTAAATAAATTCTTCAACAGAGATGGTCATATCAATCTCGTACACGCCGGGTTTACTAATATTGCCACAGGCAGATATTAATTTGGTGCCGGTTGATTTGCCTACCCCAATCTTAGCATATTCATCTCCACCCATATTAATGATAGGAACTACTGATGCGAGTGTTTCTACATTGTTTACAACAGTTGGTCGCATCCATACACCCTGAATAGCGGGAAACGGGGGTTTGATACGCGGGTTACCGCGCTTTCCTTCCAGTGATTCGATCAGGGCGGTTTCTTCTCCGCAGATATAGGCGCCAGCGCCACGCTGAACATATATTTCGCAATCAAAACCACTGCCTAAAATATTTTTTCCTAAAAATCCATTCGCTCTGGCTTCGCCGATGGCCTGTTCCAGGATATCAACGATCCATGCATACTCACCGCGGATATAAATGTATGTGGCATTACTGCCCAATGCAAAAGAAGAAATGATTAATCCCTCAATTAACAGGTGTGGAATATTTTCCATCAGGTACCTGTCTTTGAAAGTACCGGGTTCACTCTCATCGGCATTACAAACCAGGTGACGGGGTACGCCTTCGGGTTTAGCAACGAAACTCCATTTCATTCCGGCAGGAAAGCCCGCGCCACCACGGCCACGCAGTCCGCTTTTTTTCACTTCTTCAACAATATCATCGGTACTCATGGTTTTGATAGCCTTCTCCGCGCCCCGGTAACCACCCTCACGGCGATACACCTCATAAGAGCGGATCCCTTGAACATGTGCTTTTTCTAATAATAATTTTACACCCATATTTTTCAATTTGCGAATTAGTGAAACAACTAATTGCAGATTTTATTTAATTATTTGCTACCGCGTTTTTCCTGCACTCCTCTATAATAGCATCAACTTTTTCTTTCGTAAGATGTTCGCGATACTGTTTACCTAACTGCATCATGGGTGCATATCCACAGGCGCCCAGGCATTCTACTGTTTTTAACGTAAACAAACCATCTGCTGTGGTTTCTCCAGGTTTAATACCTAATGTTGTTCCAATATAAGCTACTATATCATCACTCCCACGCAACATACAAGGTCCGGTTTGGCAAACCTCAAACATATATTTACCAACCGGCTTCAGGTTGTACATACTATAAAAAGTAGCTACTTCGTATACTTCAATTGGCGCTATCAGTAAAAGCCCTGCCACATAATCCATGGTATCACTGCTAAGCCATCCACCAAAGCTATCCTGTGCCAGATGCAATACAGGCAGTAAGGCGCTTTTCTGTTTCCCTTCAGGGTAACGAGCTACCAACCGTTTAAATTCTGTTAACTGGGTTTCATTAAACTTCGCCATATCAATCAAAAGTTAAAAGTCAAAAGTCAAAACACAACTTTTTACTTTTTAATTTTTACTTTTTAATTTTTAATCATCATGCGTCCATCTCCCCCGCAATTAAATTCAAACTGCTCATGGTAACAACTGCATCACTAAGCATACCCCCTGTTACCAATTCCGGATAAGCCTGGTAATAAATAAAACAAGGTCTTCTGAAATGCAAACGAAAAGGGGTACGACCACCATCGCTGATCAGGTAAAAACCTAATTCGCCATTACCTCCTTCAATGGAATGATATACCTCTCCTTTGGGCATATCCACTTCACCCATGATAATTTTGAAATGCCAGATCAGCGCCTCCATCTTGGTATAGACATCTTCTTTTTCAGGCAGGTAATATTCTGGAACATTGGCATGAAACACTTCTGCTTCTTCACCTTTGAACTCCTGTACCTTTTGATAGGCCTGTTGAATAATACCCAGGCTCTGCCACATTTCTTCATTTCTTACGAGGAAACGATCATAGTTATCGCCTGTTTTACCAACCGGGATTTTAAAATCAAAATCTTCATAACTACTGTAAGGGCTATGAACCCGAACATCATAGTCTACGCCGGCAGCGCGCAGGTTGGGACCGGTGAACCCATAGTTCAACGCACGTTCGGCACCGATGCCACCGGTACCGATGGTGCGATCCATGAATATCCGGTTGCGTGTAAACAGGTTTTCGAATTCTTTTAATACAGACGGATATTCTTTTAAGAATTTCTCAAGTTTCGTAAACGCAGTATTTGTGAAATTCCTTTCAAAGCCGCCAATACGCCCAATATTAGTAGTAAGGCGGGACCCACATACTTCTTCATATATTTCATAGATTAATTCGCGGTATTGCATTACATAGAGGAAGCCGGTATAGGCGCCGGTATCCACACCAACAATCGAATTACAGATCAGGTGATCAGAGATGCGCGACAGCTCCATGATGATGATACGGAGATAGTCAACACGTTTGGGTGTTTTTACATCCAGTAGTTTTTCGCAGGTAAGGTGCCAACCCATATTGTTCAAAGGGCTGCTGCAATAATTTAACCTGTCTGTGAGTGGTGTTATCTGGTACAATGGCCTGCGCTCCGCTATTTTTTCAAAGGCACGGTGGATATACCCAATGGTAGGAACAGCAGAAACAATACGCTCGCCGTCTAACTCCATAATATTCTGGAACACGCCATGCGTGGCCGGGTGTGTAGGCCCCATGTTGAGGGTAGTAGTCTGTTTCTCTATCGAGCCTTCCGGCAGTTTAATATGATTTTGATATTGCTCTGTCATACCCAAACCCCTGGGGGCTATATTTTTTTAACGTTAATCAACTTTTGACCGTATGTCAACTTTTGTTGCGTCGCACACTTGTACGTTCTATTCTCTTTGCGGCTTTTGTGGTTCGTCAATCGTGAGTCGTGAGATTTTTTGTCTAAATTCACGTCTCACTTTTCACGTCTCACGTTCATCATCCTCTACCAAACATCTCATCATCCTTATCCACCCTTGTCTGATCTTCCAGCGGATATTCTTTCCGCATCGGAAAATAATCCATCTCATCCACATTCAAAATCCTTTTCAGGTTGGGATGTCCAACAAAATTCACTCCGTAAAAATCATAGGTTTCACGCTCCATCCAGTTAGCGCTGGCGAACAGTTTGGATGCGGTAAAAATATCCGGCCCGGTTATGTTGGTAAATACTTTAAACCGTATGCGTACATTTTCTGTAAGGTTATGTAAATGATATACCACCGCTAATTCGCGGCCGGGCTGGTCCGGAAAGTTCACGGCACATAGGTCCGTGAGAAAGCGGAAACCCAGTTGTGCATCATCATGCAGGAACTGAATTATTTTGAGGTTATTTTCTTTGGATGCTTCAAAACTGAGCATGCCATAGGATTCTTCGAAATGGAAGACAAGTTCTCCGAATTTCTCCGTTAACCGCTGTTGAATTGTTTCGTTCGTTAATACCATTATTACTTCTTTGTCCAATGTACAAGGACCATGGTCCAAGGTAAAAAATCTATCCATGGATGATGGTCCATGTGCTATCTGTCACTATTCTATTCCGTACCCATTCATCAGCGCTTTATATTGCTCACTATTTCTTCTTCGGATACTTTCCTGGCCCACAAGGTCCTGAATTTTCATGAACCCGTCAAGGATCGCTTCCGGTCTTGGCGGGCAACCGGGCACATACACATCAACCGGTATGATCTGGTCGATACCCTGCAGCACACTATAGGTATCAAAAATACCGCCACTGGAAGCGCAGGCTCCAACGGCTAAAACCCAGCGGGGTTCTGCCATTTGCAAATATACCTGGCGCAAAACAGGGCCCATTTTTTTAGCGATGGTTCCCATAACCATCAACAGATCGCACTGGCGTGGTGAGAAACCTACTCTTTCTGCCCCAAAACGGGCAATATCATAATGCGGGGCCATAGATGCCATGAACTCAATACCACAGCAGGATGTAGCAAAAGGAAGGGGCCAGAGTGAATTCTTACGGGCCAACCCTACCACATCACTCAGGCGTGAAGTAAAGAAGCCATCTCCCGAATATCCCTGGGGCGCCTCGGCAACAGAAACTGCATCGCCTATTTTTGCCTCTATCGGATGAATATTAAAACGTACCGGACGTGACATGTTATTAATTATTAATTACTTTCCTAGTCTTCCCATTTCAAAGCGCCTTTTTTTATGATATAAATAAATCCTATCATAAAAAAAGTTACAAACATGAATACTGCCATGAACCCTTCCCAACCCAGGTCGCGAAAATTGACCGCGTAGGGGTAAAAAAAGATAACTTCCACATCAAATAATACAAACAAAATAGCCACCAGGAAGTATTTGATGGCCATAGGCTGACGTGCGTTACCATGGGTTTCGATACCACTGGTAAAACTTGCCAGTTTATCAGTTGTTTTACGTTTGGGTCCCACCCAGGCCGACACACCGATCATGGTGGCTACAAAGCCCGCGGCAAAGATCAATTGCAGCCCGATAGGGAAAAAATTACTCGCTGAATTTGAGGCGCTGGCATCAGCCAAAAAAGAAATCCAACTCATGGAAAGGGATTAATGTGCAGCAAAAATAAGCTTGTGAGGGATATAAAAGAAAAACTCCTCAAAATGAGGAGTTTTTTCTTGCAAATTTTTTATTAGTTTCCCCCTGAAGCGCCCATTCCACCTGAACCGCCGGCCTTTTTAGAAGGGGATTTGGTATAAAAATCAATATTTTTCTGTATTTCCCCTTTTACACTTTGGGTAAACTTGTTATTATCGTCTGCAGGATCCGGATATAACTGTAACATACTATCTGTTACTTCCAGCGCTTTCTGGCAAACTGCCAGAAACTCCTCCACGGCTTCGGACTTCTGTCCGTCGGATTTTACCTTAAAATCAGGGCTTTTCTTGATGCTGTTAAACTTATTGACGTAATAAGTAATAATATAATACTGGTTCAGGAAAATTTCTTTTTTATGTTTTTCCATATTAACAACTGTGTACACAGAATCCAGGTAAGTCAAATATTCCACCGCTGTTCCCATACTGGTATCCGGATCGGAAGCAATTGCCGCTCTTCTGAAGAAAATGTAAGGCTGCGGCTTTGCAGGAAAAGCTGTCATATACATTTTGGCAATTTCAATGGTTTGCGGATAATCTTTTGCATTGAGTGCCGCAAGGGTCATTTTGTAATAATCAAACTCAGTTTTACTCCCTTTTAGGTCCACTCCTTTTTGCAACCACTGCAACTCCTGGGGATACATTTGGGCATTACCAAACAACTCTGCCGCCTGGTTCATGTAACTCAGTTTATTTACTTTAGAAGTATCATTACTAATGGCTTTTTCGAGGTAAGTAACCGCCTCTGTTTCACTTCCCGGGAATTTAGAGAATACTTTCACAGCCAGTTCATAATCAGAGGGAACAATCTTATCTACCGGTGCATTGGCAAAGTATTTTGTCAGATAATTTTTTGCCTGTACAGAATCGCCTGTTCTGTCATAGTTCAAAGCATATAAGATATCCAGCTTGGGTAATATTTTCGAACCCACTGCTGCATCCAGTTCTTTTACTTTAGCCAGTGATTCGGCATTTCTGCCTGCCAGAAACAGGTAATTGGCCAGGTAAAGCTCATTTACCGGGTCTTTATCAGCATAGGTTACAAATTTATCCAGGTATTCCTTTGCTACAGACACATCCTTATTAGCATAATATTCATAGTAGGCATAGTAAACCGGAGGAAAAGTTTGATCAGCCATGATGGCATTATTAAAATACAGTTCGAACTGTTCCTTATTATTCTGACTTTGGTAAATTTTGCCAATACGGTACATGGCTTTCGCGTTCCTGGGATCGCGGGCAATGGCTTCCTGGTAAGCTTTTACAGCCTCCCCGCCATTTTCTCCACCCAGTTTCAGGTAATTGATACCCATATTAATGTAGATGTCCGGATTGGTTAAATCTATGGCCGCGGCCTGTTTCAGCTTTTCAATGGCATACATATGATCGCCAAGGTCACTGTCCACATAAGCATTGGCACGGCCAATGGCATTGAGTATGGATGGATTGGGTTTGCCTTTGTTCTTACCTCTTGTTTCAGTAGTAGCTGTGATAGCCTGTTCAAATTTCTGTTTCACAGAATTTATATCCCCGCCCTCCAGTATTTCTACATGGCCCATCCCAACCAGCAGCCATGGATCGCTCCCGATCTCCTGAAGGCCTTTCTGATAAATGGCCTTGGCTGCAGCAACCTGCCCTATGGTAGGATTACCGCCTTCTGTAGCCATTAATGCCTGACCCAGCCAGTAAATATGCTGCGGGTCTTTCGGATTGGCATCATAAGCTTTCTGAAATGCTTCTTTTGCACTATTGGTCTTGTCGTAATTCAGGAATTTGATCCCATCTGCTAACTGGGCCATCAAACACTGTGCAGCAAGCATTGCTGTTAACATCAGAGAAACGGTCTTCTTCATTTTTCGTTGTTTATTAGTATTGTGTTAATCCGCATCCTTAATATTTCCCTGCCTTTTCATAAAAGCCATTTTTGCGGGTGCAAGAAAAGCCCGTCTAAAAATTAACTGCCCTCTTTCCAAACTCATAAAATTCATAAAACCCGTACCCAGCCCGGCTGAATTCTCTTTTAATATATAATACAAGGGCCGTGCCAACGGGTATTGTCCGTATGTAATGGTTGCCTGTGAAGGTTTTGCAAACACCTCTTTTTCCAGGCAGGCGGTACACTCAACTCTTGCCAATCGTATCTTTTTAAGATAAGCCGTCTGCTTCGGATCATAATTATCACCCACCCAGCTCAACCCCACAAAACCGATCATATTTGCATTGCCAGATACAATATCAATTAGTTTTTCACTACTCTCCGCAGCCACAACATTGGTTCCGAATGCCGCTCCTTTTAACACACTGTCCTGCAGAAAACGAACTGTACTGGTGGCATTTTTCCCATCCATTACCGCGGTTACCTTATTTTTTCCACTCAGCATGTTTTTCAACTGCTCCATAGTAAACACACTGTCTTTCCCCTCTCGGTTTACAATCACTGCTACTGCATCATACGCCAATACACCGTATTGAGGTTTAAAGCGCAGCCTGGTTTCATAATAAGCCGCTTCAGCATCAGTTAACCCTTTCGCAACAATAATCATCCTCGTACTATCAGACTGTAAATCTCTGAAACAGGCTGCTTCCGACTTGTATTCAGCTATGATTTTTGTATTAGGGAAAGCGGAATGATGCACTTTTAGCTGTTCGTCTATTACCGGCTTAAAGCTTTCATCCACACTGATATGTATCACCCCCTTCACAGGTGTATCACGGCTATCTTCTTTTTTATTGTGGGTATTGCAAGAAACAAAGAACATTAACAAGCCTGCTATACTGCTGTATACTATTTTCCGTCTCATCTTAATAATCACGCTTAAGCCCCCTGTATAAGCGAAAACTACCATATAATAAACAAAGCCCTCCAAAAAAATAACGAAAAAGATCATTATCCGGGGTAGCTAATTGTTCAATGTTCAATTTATCGGCAAAGAGCATGATGACGGCCATCCCTAATAATATTATGGAGATGGTAATATCATATGACATTCGCATTAAATGGTAACTTTTTTTCTGTTTGTCTTTAAATCCGCTTTCCATTTTTCAGTCAATTAAACAGGGATGGGCAATTTAGGTAAATATTTTATTTAAGGCACACAAATCTGTGCCACATTTTGAAACAAATTGTTCGTTCTTTATTTTTAGATGCAACAAATAGGTAATTTCCATAATTACATTTTGCATAAGCTAATGCACGTTAGTATGTTTTAGCTGACGCAAAAACACATAAGGCAAAGCAATAATACTTACTTTTACCACTTTAACAACTTTACCATTTTTTAACCCTCCGTCCTCCACCATGAGTAAACCCGGCTTACCACAAGGAACCAGAGATTTTAGCGCTACGATAGTTCGTAAACGCAATTATATATTTAATACTATCCGGTCCGTATTTGAGTTATATGGGTTTCAACCGCTTGAAACACCGGCCATGGAAAACCTGGATACGCTGATGGGTAAATATGGCGAAGAAGGGGATAAACTGATCTTTAAAATATTAAATAACGGCCTCGACAATCCGGAAAAACAAGAACAGACGAAAGAGGCATTTGAAAAAATATTGGCAGGCAAGAACACTAAAGCCATCACAGAACGGGCGCTCAGGTATGATTTAACCATTCCTTTTGCAAGATATGTTGCCATGAACTATGGACAGCTTACCCTGCCTTTTAAACGTTACCAGATACAACCCGTATGGCGTGCAGACAGGCCGCAGAAGGGGCGCTACCGCGAGTTTTACCAATGCGATGCCGATGTGGTAGGCAGCAAATCTTTACTGAATGAGGTTGAACTGGCCGGCATTTACAGCAGTGTATTTGAGCAATTAAAAGTTCCCGTTGCTATCCATATCAATAGCCGCAAGATTTTAGCCGCCCTGGCAGAAATTTGTGGCGGTGCGGAAAAGGTGACTGACATCACCCTTGCGATTGATAAATTGGATAAGATGGGTATTGATAAAGTAAAAGAAGAACTCAACAAAAAAGGGCTGACTGCTGAACAGGTTCAGACGATAGAAAAATACCTTTCTATTGAAGGTAGCGATACTGAAAAATTAGCCGCGTTAAAAGTGCTGCTTGGCAATAACGCCAACGGCCAAAAAGGAATGGAAGAGATCGGGTATCTCCTCAACTATCCACTCCAGACTCCCAACTCCAGGCTCCAGACTGACTTCACCCTTGCCCGGGGCCTCAATTATTACACCGGTATCATTTTTGAAGTAAAAGCTATTGGTGTGCAGATGGGCAGCATTGGGGGCGGTGGCAGGTATGATGACCTGACTGGTTTATTTGGGGTGCCTGGTGTACCCGGCGTAGGAATTAGTTTTGGCGTAGACAGGATCTATGATGTGATGGAGGAATTACAGGTATTTCCTGAAGATGTGCAACTGGGCACACAGGTTTTATTCTTTCATTTAGGTGAGGCGGAAAGTAATGCCGCTTTCAGTTTAATGCAGCAACTCAGAAGCAAAGGCATACGAAGTGAATTGTTTCATGAGCAAACTAAATTCGACAAGCAATTTAAATATGCCGATAAAAAACAAATTCCGTATATCGTAATTCTTGGCAGTGAAGAATTGGCAGCAGGCACCTGTGTAGTTAAGGACCTGAGAAAAGGAGACCAGCAAACCATTGTACAATCTGCATTACAGCACTTCCCGTTTTATTAAATAAGTTCCTGGCACAGTTTTTTCAGTTACCGCTACAAATAAAGAGGTAACATGAGGAGAGCATTGTTTTTTGCGGTGATTGTGTTAATGGCCTTAACATCCTGCAGTAAAAAATTACAGCCTTCGGGTACTAAATCATCCGGAGGTTCTGGTGTTGTTTCTGCAACTAATCAAGCAGCTACAAAACCTGCTTCTTCGGTAATGATTGTACCGGAGGAACCGCCAACGGCAATGATCGTGTTGGCAAAGCCCATGATTGTTATAGACGAAACGGGTACCATCATTACATCAAGAGATAAGCTGCCGGCTTCGATGGCTGACAAAGTTGATTACAGTAAAATAACCCGGTCATTCACACCTGCGCAGCGTAAGAACCTTATTTATCGTTTTAAAATTGTACCCCCCAGGGTTTTATTTGTTCCGGACCATCTGGCTTCTAAAACTTCATGGGGCCGCCATTACTGTGTGTATAAAAAGAAATTCTGGTACTGGAAAAAAGAAGATGGCCTGTTTCATTTAGATGAGACCTATTACCAATAAAAAAAGCCGGGATACATTCCGGCTCCTGTGTTATGATCCAGGCAATCGAATCAACGCGCTTTAGCTAAATAAACCGATTGGGAAGCCCGGTACTTATAGGCCAATGTGTTGGTTACCGTAGCAGGCTGCTCTTTGGTTCCTTCCAGTTCATATCCCATCGCAACAATGCTTACACCAATGATTTTCTTATTGGCATCCCTGTTAAATTTTGCCGTACCCTGATACTGAACAATCGTGTAGAGATCCTCTGTTTGTTTTTCAAGCAAAGAAGTACCTGCAGAAGAAGTCATTGTTAAAACGGTGTCTTCAATTTCTACGGTTACTTCAGTAACTACACTCCCATCCGGGAACTTGTATTTGCCAACAAATTGTTGTAAGGTTGAATCTTTCGGAGGTGTTTGTTGTGCCTGGGCCAGGGAAACCAGTGAAAAAGACAAGCAACAAAACAGGATACATTTTTTCATATGCCAATTTTTAGTCGTCTAAAATACTATTATTTATCCTATTCTCTCTTCCCGCAGCCTTAAAAAAACCTTAGGTAAGCAGGTGAATGTTACCATCTATTAACATCCTTCATAAATAATAGCGGCCCCCTGGCCAACCCCAACACACATCGTAGCCAATCCGTATTTTATATTTTCTCTTCTCATCTCATGCAATAAAGTAGTCGATATCCTTACCCCGCTACAGCCCAATGGATGTCCGAGCGCAATGGCCCCGCCATTTACATTTACGGTGTTCCTGTCCAGGGCCAGTTCTTTTATACAGGCAATACTTTGAGAGGCGAAAGCTTCATTCAATTCTATCAAACCCAGGTCAGCCACTGCCAAACCCGCTCTTTGTAAGGCTTTCTGCGAGGCAGGCACCGGCCCAATGCCCATAATAGCAGGGTCTACACCGGCAATGGCCATACTTACAATTTTTGCAATGGGTTCGAGATTAAACAATGTAACCGCTTCTTCACTGGCCAGTAATACAGCCGCGGCCCCATCATTGATACCGGATGAATTACCGGCAGTTACCGTTCCATCTTCAACGAAAGCCGGTTTTAATGCTGCCAGTTTTTCAAGAGATGTCTGTCGGGGATGTTCATCTGTATTGATCCAGGTAATCAACCGGTCATGAATTATTTCAATGGCAGCCATTTCATCCTCCCATTTACCTGCTTCCAGCGCCGCAAAATATTTTTGTTGGGAAGCAAGGGCAAAAGCATCCTGTTCTTCGCGGCTGATGTTCCATTCCCTTGCAATATTCTCAGCCGTTTCGCCCATACTGAAAGGATAATACTGTTCGGCTAATTTCGGATTGATAAAACGCCAGCCCATGGTGGTATCAAAGGTTTCCGCCTTCCTGCTCCAGGCACGATCCGTTTTAGCCGTAACAAAGGGAGCCCTCGTCATACTTTCCACTCCGCAGGCTATATACAACATTCCCTCATTACACATAATGGCCCTTGCCGCGTCCATGATGGCCTGTAAGCCGCTGGCACATAAACGGTTTACGGTATTACCCCCAACACCTGGCGGCAAACCCGCCAGCAGTGCGGCCATTCTGGCCACATTACGGTTATCTTCCCCGGCCTGGTTGGCAGCGCCCGCAATTACATCTTCAATTACATTGGGATCAATTGCCGGATTGCGGTGCAATAAAGAACTAATGGCAGTAGCCAGCAAATCATCCGGCCTGATAGTACTTAATATGCCGCCATAGCGGCCAATAGGGGTTCTTACGGCATCTATAACATAACAGGGTTTCATACAAAGACTCAGATCTTAATGAAGAGAAAAATTAAAACAGCAGTGCAAGATATTGTTTGTAGCACAACACCTTAATAATTATCATACCTATTGGTAAAAGTTATCACCGGGAGAATAGCCTATTAATTCTTTTATCCACTTATCAAGATCGGTCTTCCGAGGAAAAAATTATTTTTCACCATAAATCACATTAGCGCTTGAGTCAATCATAATATTCCCATCAGGATATTTTTGATTCACCGCCTGGTATACTTCTTTTTTTATTTTTTCTTTCATCGCCTCATCAGCTTTATTGAGCGCTGCAACAATAGGCGCGCCTATCTCAGTCATCATGTTCCAGTAAACATCGGTTGTTTTGCAATTCAGTTTTCCGTTAACTTCTTTTGCTGAAATATTTTTTAAACCTGCCTGTAAGAATAGATCGGAGATAAAGCCATCCCCGGCACAGCGAAATATTCCAGGCGCACCTGGCGGGGGAGCAGGTAATTGCATGTTTTTATTGATTGTTTCCATGATAGCCGTAACCCAGAAATTTTTCTCAGGAACACCCCAAACCGCGGTAGCGATTCTTCCCCCGGGTTTCAGAACCCGCACCATTTCTTTAGCCGCTAATAACATGTCTGGGAAGAACATAAAACCGAAACGACAACTTATCGCGTCAAATGTGTTATCGGCAAATGGCATCTCGCAAACATCACAGGCAAGGGTTTCAATATTTTTAATTCCTCTCCTGGCTGCATGCTCCCGGGCAATTTCAAGCATGTCTTCTGCAAGGTCGGTAATAATAACTTTTCCGCCATTCAACATAGAGGCAATGGTCAATCCCGGTTCACCCGTTCCTGCCGCCACATCCAGAACTACCTCATCATTTTTCGGATTGAGCAGGCGTATGATCTCATTACCCATTGGTTGTAAAAAATCCATAGTCAGGTCATCCCATTTTTTCCACCCGGCAGAAAATTTATTCCACGACTCTTTTTGCTGCTGGCGGATTTGTTCGAGTTGCTGTTCCATGGTTTATTTTTTAGTTTACATTGATTTGACTGTTACCATTTATTTTACTCGTTTCTTGTTAGTTTGTTTGCGTTTGCACTGTAGCGAAAGCATGAAGCATACCTTTTAAAATTACATTTTTTTCAGGCATAATGCCAAATAATCATCCAACAGTAAATAAACCTTTTATTATACGCAGATTGTCCGGCCAAACAGGAAATTCGGCGCAGTTCCTCTCAATAGAGGTCTCTGCACTTCCCGCATAACAGGGTGTGGGCGGAGAAAAAGTAAAGATTCCCGTTTTTAGTAATTTGCTGAACTTCTATGGTAACCGTTATTCGTAATAAAAGTACCCGACTATGTGAGCAGCGCAGAAACCTCTATCGGGAAACTCCGGGGAAGACATTGTGGGGAATAAAATTAATTGTGCCGTAGTCGGCTTACTGGCTATCAACCATATTGGCTAGGCAATGCCTCGTCCAAAACCAACCGTGTCCCGATACATTTGAGGTGAGATATCGGCATTTGCTTTAAAAAACCTGCTAAAATAATATTCATCGTCATAGCCTAATTCATAGGCGATTTCTTTAATAGCTTTATTGGTTAAATACAATTCACGTTTTGCTTCAATAATAATTCGTTCTGAAATTAATTTAGTTAGTGTTTTATTAAAATGTGTTTTTGTAATTTTTGCCAATGCCCTTGCCGAGATGTTTAACATCGAGGCATAATCACTTGCAGAGTGTTTTGTTTTAAAGTCTTTTTCAATAGCATCTTTCAGTTTTTGCAGAACGAAAGGTTCTTTAAAGCCCGTAATGGACAGTTGGGCTTTCGGTTGTTGTTCTATTTTTAATCTTGAGGCAGTTATTAAAAATATTTTCAGGTAAGAAACCAATAGTTCATACTGTGCCAATGCAGGGTTTTGCATTTCCGTTTTCATTTGGCCTGTCAGCAAGTTTAACGTGGATGAAGAAATATCGTCAATAAATGTAAATGGTGGCTGATAAATATTATTGAATAAAACACCATTGCAAGCCACCTCTTTCTGGTGCATGTGGATGCAATAAAAATCAGGATGAAATTGTATAGCTGTTCCGGTTAAACTTTTTTCGGCGGAAAGCATAAATGGCTGATAAGGCGAAAAAGCAAACAAGGTTTTTTGCTCAAAATCATATTCAGAAAAGTCTGCCTTTACTTTGCCTTTCCCCTCTGTTATCCAAATCAGGGAATAATAATTTTTTCGTTGCAATTGGTTAAAATAGCTGTCATCTCCAAACGAAAACAATTTGAAAGCAAGGTTCCCGTTTTGCGGATTCACTAGTGTTAGTGCAGTTGGAGTTGTCATTATAGTTTCCGGTCTGATTCGTTAATTGGTAAATCATTGATACTGGCAAATCGTTTTTGCATATAGCCGTTTTTGTCAAACTCCCAAAGTTCGTTGCCATAACTCCTGAACCATTGTCCTGTTTCATTGTGCCATTCATATTCAAACCTCACGGCCATCCTGTTTTCCCGAAACCCCCATAGTTCTTTTTTAAGCCGGTAGTCTAACTCATTTTCCCATTTTTTAGTTAGGAATTGCTTTACTTCTTCCCTTCCGTATATAAAATCTGTCCTGTTTCTCCATTCAGTGTCAATGGTATACGCCAGGCATACTTTTTCCGGGTCCTTTGTATTCCAGGCGTCTTCGGCAGCCTGTACTTTTTGCAAAGCAGTTTCCATCGAAAACGGTGGAACCGGCAATCGTTTATTTTCCATCTGCTTTTATTTATTAATAAAGGTAGCTGAGCTTGTTGGCACAACTACCTTTTGGAATATTATTTTTCTTAAACTACTGTTGAATATGCCTCCACCACTGGAAAATCTATTGCTGTATTAGCAGTATTATTAAAATAGTTGGTGAGGATATTTAGAGCAACATGGCCTATAATCTCTCCCACTTCTCCTTCTGTAATTCCTGCTACTTTTACTGCATTTACATCTGTATCATTTACCAACCCTCTTTTACTTACCAGTATTTGTGCAAACTTCAATACAGCATCTGTCTTGGCATCGGCTGCCTTTGCGTTTCTCGCAGCTTCTAAAGTGTCTGCATCAACCCTTACCAGATTGGCACCAATGTATGTATGTGCGGATAAACAATAGTTGCAGGTGTTACTTTCTGCAACAGTCAATGCAATTAGTTCACCAATTTTTGTACCCAATGTGCCAGCACCTAATGCACCACTTAAATTTAGGTAGCCTTCTAAAAAGGCTGATGAGTTGCCCATTGTTCTCATCATATTCGGAACCATTCCCAATTTACCTTCGATTGCCGTAAATAATTCTTTTGTTTTACCAGTTGCTTCGTCAGGACTTAATGCTTTTAAACGTGTCATTTTTTATACTTTAATTGTTTTGTCGATATTGACTGTGCAAAGATGCAATGACACAAAAAAGTATAAAATGGATGATTAGGGTAATGAGATGGATAATTTTACAGGGGACAAAAAAAATTTATCTGCTACTATTTTTTCATTCTTCGCAGATTGTCCGGCCAAACAGGAAATTCGGCGAAGGTACTCTTCGAAGATATCTCCGCAGAACAACCTGCTAAGAAAAAAACTTTATTCAGAAAGATGCAGATGAGGCTGCAGATGCCGTTATAGGATTTTAGATGTGTGCCCGGAATAATAGGGCTATACTACACAACATGCAAAACGCCCTGCAAATACCATTTCATCATGATAATATAGTATTGTAATCCCATATTATTATATAACTTAGGGATTGAAAGCTAACAATATGATACAAAGAATATTAGAAGCTACCATTAAAAAAGACCTCTTTAAAGGGAAAGCCATCCTGTTATTTGGGCCACGTCAGTCGGGCAAGTCAACGTTAATAGAGGAGGTTTTCATTCTTCGCAGATTGTCCTGCCAAACAGGAAATTCGGCGCAGTTTATATGTTTGAATTCGCGAATTGAGTTTGCTAAATTCAAAGAAACGAAAACATATGAAAAGCGAATCAACTAAACTACGGGATTTTAGCGGTCAAAATATTTATG
>Ga0265292_1000813_pt1 | contig 34641 bp, 33 predicted proteins | sample Munlanlewell296A_FD_189080 | JGI IMG/M metagenome (GOLD analysis project Ga0265292, IMG submission 189080) | Leachate microbial communities from a municipal landfill in Southern Ontario, Canada - Leachate well 296A | ecosystem: Engineered > Solid waste > Landfill > Unclassified | place: Canada... | reverse complement strand
ATAAATAGTTACTTCCTCAACCACTCCTCTTTTAATTTCTCCAGTACATTTTGTTCAAACCGTGGATTGTTGTAATACCCTTGTTCCAGCCGTTGACGTAGCGCTTCATAAATCGTCACCGCACACGCAACGGAGACATTCAAACTCTGTATCATCCCCATCATTGGAATATAGACAGTGGCGTCCGCAAGATCCGCCGCTTCATCTGTTACGCCGGCGTGTTCATTGCCGAACACGAACGCTGTCGGTTTCGACAGATCGAACTGATAAAGCTGTTTCGCATTCTCATCTAGTCTCGTCGCAAGAATTTGAAATCCTTCGCTACGCAGTTGGGCGTAACATTCCGCAACGGATGGAAATTTTCTTCTGCTGATCCATTTATTGGCGCTGGAAGAACTTTTGCTTCCAATCTTGGGATATTTTGCCGACGTGTAGATGAGATTCACTTCGGGAATTCCTACCGCATCGGATGACCGAAGCATGGCACTGACATTGTGCGGATCATGAATATTCTCCATAACCACCGTCAGATCCGGTTGCCGCTGTTCCAGCACTTTGAAGATTTTGTTTTTTCGCCGTTCAAGTTTCATTCGTCTGTTGTCATACACATGGCAGATCAAGCATTCATGCTCGTCCGGTGGAATGTTACTATTTGGAAATGTTATTCGCTGACAATAATCGGCTCCCCTTTATCAGAATCTCGCTGCAGAATCAGAATCGCTGTGATCACGCAGATTGCGCCGACGATTTGCACCGGACCCATTGTGCCGTCCAGGAACATCCATTCGGAAACGATCGCCACCACCGGTTCCAGCGTACTAACGATGATTGCTTTGCTGGACTGGATGTGATGTAATCCGTAATAATACAATGTGTATGGAATCAAAATGGAGATCAATGCAATCACGCCGAAGACTCTCCAGTCCTCCACCGTATAGTGCGCTTGCAGAATATCCATCGGCGTATTAATACAACTCCAGAAGAGTGTCGCCGCCCCTAATAGATAGATTAACCCTGTCCAGATGGAATATTTTTGCGTCAGAGACTTTCCACTGATGGTAAAGATGGAAAAGGATACGGCAGCGAGCAACGCAAAAATAATTCCGTGTATTGTCCCCTTAAGAATTTCGGCATTATACGCGCCGATCGCCAGAACAATGCCTCCGATCGACAGCACAAGCGATGTCACTTTCGCAACGCTAAGATGTTCTTTCTGGAACAACACAGTATAGATCATCACCATCACAGGAGCGGAATATTGCACAAGAATTGCGGTGGAAACATTTGTCTCTTTGATCGCCGCATAATAAAAATAATTCGATCCGGCAACGCCCAGAATACCAACAATCAGGATATGCGGAATATCTTTCAGGTTAAAACGGAGTAAGGAACGGTTGGTAAAGAGAAAAAACAGGAACATCAAGGCGAACGAGAGCGTTACTCGCATCTGTACAAGAATCAATGGTTCGTACGCTTTGTTGAAGAACGATTTTGCCACAGAGGCCGCTACTCCCCACATGACTGCCGCAAGGGAGATTGCGATATACCCTTTAAGTTGCTTCATTTAATGGGACTTTCCCCTGACTCATCTGCCTTCACACGGTAATATTCCGCAAGGTCTGTTTCCCCGATGGCATGGTGAAGTACGGCAAGCCGCAACGCAATATTCTTGCTGTTGGGAACAAAATCGTATCCAATTTTTAAGAACTCGATCAGCATTTTTGCGGGAGGAATATCAAGATCGGGATTGTAACAATCGCAGGCATCGAGATACGGATCCAGTTCGCTCGGACGGATTGCGGCAGCTTTTTGATAATAACTGACCGCCAGTTCAAAATTATCTTTTTTGCCGAATAAGACTTCGAAGATGCTGGCCAGCCACATATACACATCGTAGGCAAGATGCCGAAACTGACGGGCAAGTTTTTCTCCAAACAGAATCAACTCATCACTGCCGAGAGAATCGTTCCAAAACAGTACCCGATACAGTTCAACATCATCGATCCCTTGCTTCAATGCATCATCAAACGCATCAAACAGTTCGTTGAAATTCTTCGACTCATTAAAGATATGCCGTATTTCCGTACGAGAAAGCATCACCGCTCTTGATTTATACGATAGAAAAATAACGAATGCTCACCGGAGAAGCAATAATGAGAATTGACAAGAAAAGTATCAGGTGTTTCACCCTTAACACCATTCAATCAAAACACGGTGCACAATTACTATTTTTGCAGAATCATTTTTTTAGTAGAGACGAAATCCCCTGCCCTCAATTGAAATAGATAAACGCCGCTGGACAATAGTGAAGCGTTCCAAACCGTTTGATACGTTCCCGGAGAAAGCTCCCCTTCAACAAGCGTTGCCACTCCCCTCCCGATTAAATCATACACGTTCAATGTAACAAAACCAGCCTGTTGTACAGTGAATATAAACCTTGTGGATGGATTGAATGGATTTGGATAATTTTGATCGAGAAATATTTCTTGGGGTATTTTTAGTTTTGATTCAACGGGTACGATCGACGTAACCGTCAGGAATGGCATATACGAAACTCTTCCCAGCGATGAGATATCACTACTGTCAAAAATTACCCGGGCAACAGAATTCGAATCATTCGTTCCCCAATAATTATTCTCCGCACTAATCGGACCGGGACTGTTGTTATAGAGGGCAAAAACCGTATCACGATTCCGGTTATTTATGAAAACATTCCTTCCATCATCGGTCGAATCATCGTTGGCGAGATTCCCCAGATTCGGCGTAGCATTCCCGAGTATCGTAACTCCCCATGAATTGTCAGCGATTTCATTCCCGGCCACAATCGTCTTTTGAACGGAGGGAGAATAACTGTTGAAATTGATTCCGCTCCCGGCAACAATCGGATCGCTGTAGGTGTTTTTAACGATTCTATTATTTCGAATGGATACCTGCAGCGTACTGCTCCCTTGCGAACCAATGGCGATACCATATGCATTATTATGGATATAATTATGTTCGATCACTGCGTTGGATCCCGATCCAGAGAAGAATGCGCTGATGCTGATCCCACCCACTTTTATATTTGGTGTTGTATGATAAATCTCATTGTCCCGAATCATCGGAGAGTTAATTCCCTGTGCACCGATACTGATCTGATTCTTGAATGCCGTCCCTTGAAGATTATTATTAAAGATGATGCAATGTTCAATCTGGGGACTGGACCCGGAATTGATGTTGATGCCGTACTGTGCATTATTATAGATACTGTCGTGGCGTAACACCGCATTCGAGTTAAAGCATTGAATTCCATAATTACCCGATCCGGAAAGTGTACCGGTAATTGTTCCGGTATTCCTCACCGTGGAATATTGCAGCGCGGGACTGGCATTCACAAAATTCAATCCAACCCGTGCATATTCCACTACCACATACTCCATAATACACAGTGAGTCTACCGCAGAATCTTCAAAACGCAGTTCCTGCCAGGTAGAATCACTGCGTGTAAATGTAATCAGGGAATCAGCAGAACCAAGAGCAATACAACCGCCGCGAATTGTAATCCCTTTTCGGTAACTGATCGCTATTTCAGAGCCCTTACGGATCTCCAACAGATCGTTTGGCGCAATAAAAAGGGTATCCTTCACAGTGTACGACGGAAAGATACCTGTCACAATTCCTCCCGAATTGGCGACGAGGGAATCGAAATTCCACCGCACACCGGAATTCGGCGTAGTATAACCGGAAAATGCTGAGTGAACGAAAACGAAAAGGAAAAGAAGAAAGAGAAGAAAATGTTTCATAATGTATTTAAAAACAGGGGATGAATATGTGCTGAACATATTCATCCCCAAGGTGAATGGATTCAGAATTTATTTTTGTACCATCATCTTTTTTGTTGATACAAAGTCCCCCGCTTGAATGCGGTAGAAGTAGACGCCGCTCGAATACTGAGACGCATCCCAGCCCATTGTGTAATGACCTGCCGCCAACTGTTCATTCACCAGTTGTGCAACAACCCTGCCCAAAATGTCATACACAGCAATTCGTACCATGCCGAATCGGGGCAAAGTAAACTCGAACTGCGTTGCAGGATTAAACGGATTTGGATAATTTTGTCCAAGCGAATACTCAACCGGCACTGCGTTCGAAGTATTTGCAATCCCTAAAATAACTCCGGTTCCTCCGCTTTCCTTATAGCGTTTAGCAAATTCCTGAGCATACTGACGCGCAACGGCGCCCGAATGTATTATAAGGGTATTTTCATCATTATCTGTTTCGGCATTTGTGGACCAATTATGACTTCCGGTAATCACCATCGGATCACTATTATCATTAAATGGATCAATCACAGCATATTTATGATGGAAGATACCTTTCACCGTATCGTGCTTCGCCACCATGGCGTCAACTCCAGCGGATTGTAGTGTTAACAAAACACTCCCGGATTGATCGTTAATAATACCCCGGACTTTAATTCCGGCATTTTTCTTTGCAATTAATGCTTGAGCAATATCCGATCGAGTGAAAGACATCACCCCAAAGAAAATATCATTGTCGGCGCTGGAAACTGAGCGAATGATGCCAGATGTTGTACGATCCGTCGGACTGAAGTAACTTTCAATCTTCGTACCATGAACATAGGTTATGTGCGGAGTGTTATCCGACTTAAACGATCCAAACCGTGCTTGAACAGGATTTTTCGTTTCTGTACTGCTGCCGAACATTTCTTCAAATTCTGCGGTATAGATTCGCGCAAGGGATTGATCCTGTATGAAGATCGCATTTTGTGCATCCTTCCTAGTTCCATCGTTGGTAAAATTCCAGGAACCAAAAATCACCCAATCGTCGGTTGCATGAATCGTATCCCTGCCATCCAGCACAAATATTTTATTGTGCATAATTCCGCCGTCGGTACCGGGAATAGTCCTCTTCATCACAGAAATCCCTGCTGACTCAAGCCGGGCAAGCGGGATGGAAGTAGATTTGTTGTCAAACACTACCCGAATTTTTACTCCGCGGTTATGTGCGGCAATAAGAGAATCAGAAATACGATCGGCAACAATTCCGGACGATCCCGAAAAATCATCGTACGAATACGCTGCCATGTCGATGCTTTGTGTTGCACTGCTGATCCGTCCTAATAGTTTATTAAGCAAATCGGTAAGACCGTTTGCAATCGGTTGAAGTCCATACGAAGCATCAACCGAATAATTAAAATAAACATTCATCTGTCCGGAACTTGCGGAAGAAGTGGTTACTTGCGGCACAATAAATGACGTCGCAGCACCTTGATCATTCGCCGACGTAACCTGAAAATAATAAATGCGGCCAGCCTTCAATCCGGTAACGGTAACGGAATGATCGGTCGTCTGCAATGCATTCACGATGGAATCGCCGAGATTTTTCGTAGTCCCAAAATATACAACTGAAGTTCCAGGGAAATACGTGGACCAATTAATGGTAAAACTCGTGTCACTCAACGAAGCAACTACCGGCAATGATGAGATTTGTGGTCCCGGATACAAAGTAATATCGTCATAGGTGCGCGGAATTAATTGGTACGAAGCATTAAACTGACCAACTACCCCGACGATATCAATAAGGCCAACCGGAATAAGCTTGCCGTCGAGCGCAGAACCGAAAGGAATCCGAACGTTTAATTGAGACGATCCATCAGTCACATTATAGGTCGTCCCTGAAGTGCCAACAGAAAACGTTCCAGACTCGACAAACCGAACGGCGGATAATTTCACCAATTGAGCTTCGAACGATTCTGATGACTGGGCAATGGAGATCGCTTTCGGCATCGGAACAATAAGACCTCGTTGAAGAAGCCGCACAGAGTCAGCTGGTGATACTTCCAACAGATTGTTGAATTGTTTTAAAACCCCTTTTACTTCAACTGAATCTCCTTCTAGCAGCGTATCGGATTTCTGATCATAAACCGCAATTCCTGCGGTGAAATCTTGAAGAAAGATCGTCTTGGCCGCTGTTTTGGACGGTTGTCCATAAGTCACGATTCCCCGTACCTTCACCGTATCACCATCCGGATGAGCCCGTGCGATATTAATATCCAGCCATGTTTGCGAAGAGGGAGGATCGATAACATTGATATCGGCAAGTGTTCTTGGCAACAACCGGTACACTCCGTTCCGTTCACCGACAATTCCGACAAGATTTACAGAATCGACAGGAATGGTTGAACCAACAATGTTGGAACCTTTGGCGACATACACCGTCACTGGTCCGAATGCATCACCGGCGGAATAAGCACTATCGACTCCGGAAGCGAACAATCCAACAGCATCAAACTTCACTTTATTCACTCGAATCAATTGTGACTCCACCGATTCATTGATTGTTGTTGAATTAATCTTTTTGGGAGGTGGCAGTTGGTTATTGGAACTGATTCTCACTGTATCGGTAATTGGATCGATTTCCAACAATCCGTTAAAGTCTTTTAGGACTCCGCCAACTTCCCAAATGTCTCCCCTCTTTGCACTGAGGACATAAGTAAAATTAAACACAGCCACGCCTCCTGTGCTGTCTTGAATATATACCGGAGGTGTTCCGAATTCATTTGCGGCTGTAACAATTCCTCGCACACGCATGGACAGTCCGGAACCAACCGCACGTGCTTGTGCAATTGTCAATATACCAACACTGAATGCCATATCGCGTGCCTGCATAACGTTGCCAGCCAGATCTTTAATATTTTGCAGCGTTAGAACGTACGTATCGTTTGCCATCGCAGATGTTATCAACACGATCTTCCCCGGATTAACTCCATCACGGTTCGCCTGTAAAACAGAAACAGATTTTGAGATCAAGAAATTTGATGCCGTCGACGCAACGATTGAATCAATCGGTTCGTTGAAAATAACTTCAATTTGAGTCGTTGAAGAAGACTTCATGGAAAGCACCCATGGAGCAATCACATCAGCACCCGTTGATTTCGGTTCCGTGGGACTTGCAGAATTCTGTGGCTGAGGAGTTCTCGTAACAAAATCGGTAGAATTATTATTCGAATCGAAAGCATTCCCGTCAAACTCCTCTGCTCCGCCGATCCCCATTGTTGCTGTCGTAGAGGATACAGTTGCTTTCCGTTCAACACTGTTGGTATTGGACGGGGCAGGCGCTGATCCCGCACCTTCAAATATTGCCGCTGTGCCATAGCCGACGAAATCAACTAAATTTGGATCCGATAGCGATGTGACGGCAATAGATGCTTTCGAAAGAATGATTTTCCCCGCAGATCCGCCTAACGCCAATCCGCCGATTGCATCGGGCGTCGGTAGTGCAGTTGTCCCTCCCACCCCTTGTGCCTGTTGCACCAGATAATATCCTTTAGGAGCGATTGCACCGCTTAACATCGTTCCGGGAGTTGACGGAAAAACACCGGACGCGCCGCCGGACATATAATGAATGGACCAGCCGTCCAGCGAAACAACGGAATCGGTAGGATTATATAATTCTACAAAATCATTTTTTAATATTGCACCGGAATTGCCCCCTCCGCCATAGACTTCACTAATCACAACATGATTTGAGATCTGTGAAAACATAGTTGTCCCGAAGAAAACAACCAGCAAAAGTAATTTTTTCATACTCGATCCTTTTTCTTTTAATGTAAGAAAAAATGCAGTCGGGAGAAAGGATTTCTCTTGAAAGAAATCGTGTTGATTGATGACCGAAAATAGAGTATTTTGGATAAAATTTATGCTGACAATTCCGATTTCACCTCCGAATCAATTGACACTGTTGCGAATAGCGCTGACACCGGTCTTTCTCTATTATTTGTTTTCCGCCGATCCGGTACATAAACAGATTGCACTCGGTATTTTTGTGCTGGCAGCAATCACGGATTGGTACGACGGGTATGTGGCACGGCGATGGGGATTTATCACCCGTTGGGGGAAATTCCTCGACCCGTTGGCAGATAAAATTTTGACTTCAGCGGCATTCATCTCATTCATCTACATCGGTTATGCGGAAGCATGGATGGTGTGGGTCATCGTTGTGCGTGATTTTTTGATGACCTTTTTACGTGCGTACGGCGAATGGAAAGGAAAGTCCATCAACACTAGCGGGTTTGCCAAGACAAAAACATTTTTCCAGTTGGTGGTGATCTATCTGTTCTTGCTGGAATATATTGTCCGGACAGATTCGAACCTGAATATACAATTCGGCTGGCTGTTCGATATCGTAGCATCGCCGATGATAATGTTTGTATTGATGTTCATCACGACAATCCTAACAGCAATAACGGGAATTCTCTATCTCATCTACAATAAAAAGATTATTTTTGAAATATTCACAAATCAATCCGATGGAACAGCCACAGAACAACATTGAGAATCAGAAATCGCAAATCAGTTTCCTGACGAAGATCATCGGTTCGGGATTCTTTACGGGGTATGCACCGGTGGCATCCGGCACGTTCGGATCACTGGCAGGACTCGCGTTCTTTCTTATTCCGTCATTCTCCCTTCCGCAGATCCTCATCCCGGCTACAATCGTCTTGTTTTATATCGGCGGCCGTATCGCGGAATCCATGGAAAAAATTTACGGTCAGGATCCCGCTGAAGTAACGGTGGACGAAATCGTCGGTATGTGGATCAGTCTATGGTTCATTCCGTTCTCGTATCTAAACTACGCCCTGGCATTCATTATCTTCCGCATTCTGGATATTTTAAAACCATATCCCGCCGCAGAATTCGACAAGAAATCCGGCGGATGGAACATTATGCTGGACGATGTCATCGCCGGCATGTACACCAATATCATCATCCAGATCGCACTACGCATCAACCTCTTTAATTAAATGAACGCTGAGATTATTACGATCGGCGATGAACTGCTCATCGGCCAGATCATTAATACCAATCAGGCATACATCGCGGAACAACTGAACACTGTCGGTATCGACTGCCGGCGGATGACAACCGTCGGCGACAATGCAAAGGATATTTCCGAGGCGTTTGTCACCGCATTCAGGCGTTCGCATGTAGTCTGCGTAACCGGCGGACTCGGCCCAACACACGACGATATCACCAAAAAATTGGTTTGCGAATTTTTTGCCACCGATCTGGTGATGCATGAACCTACATTGGAGCATATTAACACCATTGCGCAACGGCGTAATATTGCAATGATTCAGTCGAACATCGATCAAGCACTCGTTCCGAGAGCCTGTACGGTCATCCCCAATCCCGTCGGCACTGCCCCCGGAATGATGTTCGAACGGGAGAACAAATATTTTTTTGTACTGCCAGGTGTTCCGTACGAGATGAAGGAGATGATCGATCAATGGATACTCCCCTTTCTTCAACAGAAGCATACCGGTCTGGTGGTCCGCCATCGTACGCTGAAAACGACCGGCATCGGCGAATCGATGCTCGCAAATGAGATCGGCGATGTGGATGCAGTGATCGGCACGGACGGAACAACCACACTGGCATTCCTTCCGAATCCGATGGGGACTAAACTGCGGATCACGGTGAAAGATCCTTCCGCACAATCTGCTGAAAAAAAAATAAACCAAGCAGAAAAAGTGCTGCGTTCTAAGATCGGAAAATATGTCTATTCCGACGATGAGAAAGATCTCGAAGATGTCATCGGCGTCCTATTGAAGGAGCGCTCATTAACACTATCAACGGCTGAGTCCTGCACAGGTGGATTGCTCGCTCACCGCATTACAAACATCCCCGGTTGTTCGGAATATTTTCTGGGCGGATTCGTCACGTACCACAACCGGTTGAAGATGGAAGAACTCGGTGTTCCGGAATCCATGATTGCAGATCATGGTGCCGTCAGTAAAGAAGTTGCGGAAGCATTGGCGGCTGGTGCGCGCAGTACGGCTGCAGCGGATCTTGCGCTCTCCACCACCGGCATTGCCGGACCAACCGGCGGCACGCCGGAAAAACCGGTCGGATTGTGCTGGATCGGTTATTCGGATGCCAATTCAACCTTTGCACTGAAATTCAATTTCGGCGACAACCGAACCAGGTTTAAAGACCGTGCAACTCAAGCAGCGCTGGAACTTCTCCGTCGGAAACTCCTCAAAATGCAATAATTGATTCTTGATTCACAGAACCGAAAGCATTACTTTGCACCATCAATTTTCAAAATACCATACAACATTTTTTTAGAGAAAAGGATAAGCCATGGCTGAAGACAAAGACGCAAAAGTTCAGGCGCTGAAGGTTGCGATTGAACAAATAGAAAAACAACACGGAAAAGGTTCCATTATGAGATTGACGGATGGACCGATTATGAAAATTGATGCAATCTCCACCGGTTCCATTTCGCTCGATGCCGCACTCGGTGTCGGCGGTGTTCCGCGCGGTCGTGTTATAGAAATTTATGGACCCGAATCCTCCGGTAAAACAACAATCTGTCTTCACATTATCGCTGAAGCCCAAAAAACCGGCGGCATCTGTGCATTCATCGATGCCGAACACGCGTTGGATACCGCGTATGCGCGAAAACTCGGCGTGGATACCGGAAATCTGCTTCTGTCGCAGCCGGAATACGGCGAACAGGCATTGGAAATCGTAGAGACATTGGTCCGCAGCGGTGCGTTGGATGTGGTCGTCATCGACTCCGTTGCCGCTCTCACTCCGCGCGCAGAAATCGAAGGCGAAATGGGCGATCCCACCATGGGAGTTCATGCACGGTTAATGTCGCAAGCACTACGTAAACTTACTTCTGCCATTTCCAAATCCAAAACCATCGTCATCTTCACCAACCAATTGCGTATGAAGATCGGTATCATGTTCGGCAATCCGGAAACAACTACCGGCGGTAATGCGTTGAAGTTTTATGCATCAATTCGAATGGATGTGCGCCGCATTGAAGCAATCAAGGACGGAACAAACATTATCGGTAACCGCACGAAGGTGAAAGTTGTCAAAAACAAAGTCGCTCCCCCGTTTAAGGAAGTACAATTCGACATTCTCTATAATGAAGGAATCTCAAAACTGGGCGATCTAATCGATGTTGCCGTGGAACAGAATATCATTAATAAGAGCGGTTCATGGTTCTCATATAAAGAAGAACGGATCGGACAAGGCCGTGATTCTGTAAAAGCGTTCCTCACCGGAAATGACGCGTTGACGAAACAGATTGATACTGAAGTGAGAGTAAAACTGGGAGTAATGGCGGCACCCCCGGTAAAACCTGACGTTGAAGAAAAAGCTCCAAAAGAAACAAAAAAAGGAAAATAATTTATCACTTCGGATCGGCGGAAACGTCGGTGTGGTGTGTTGCGACCTATGATCATCACGAAGATTGAACGGCAAAAGAAAAACCGATCCCGCTTTTCGATCTTCGTCGATGAACAATATGCGTTCAGTGTCAGTGAAGATGTGTATGCACGTTTTATCCTGCATACGGAACAGGAACTTTCTCCCATTGAACGCACTCAGATTGAACAGGCGGAAGCGGATGCGTCCGTAAAAAGTATTGCACTGCGCTATCGCTCGTATCGTCCCCGGTCCGCCAAAGAGATCGAAGAGTATCTTCAAAAAAAAGGATTCGATGATGGACACATTCACCAGGCGATCAGTTATCTCTCCGACAACGGGCTGTTGAATGACGGAGAATATGCCCGGATGTTTTGCAGGGATAAACTTCTGCTGAAACCGATCGGCAAGCAGTCCATGAAGCAACTCCTCTATAAAAAAGGGATCGACCGTGCCATTATTGAATCCGTGCTTGCAGAATGTTATACGAGCGAATCGGAGTATGCACTCGCGCTCTTCGAAGGGGAACGGAAATACAAACGCATCGCTTCTCTTCCGGCGCTGACGAAGAAAAAACGAATCTATGAACATCTGATGCGTCGCGGATACGATTCCGCCTTGGCGATGAAGATTACAAAACAACTGGTGAACCAATGAATGACGATAAAAGTTTCTTTCGCAGCCGCCAATGGAAAGTCTTTCTGGTATCGATGGCTATCGCTCTGCCGATTTTCGTTCTTTCCACATTTGAAGATCTGTTTCTGATTCTCGTCATCTCATTTACAATGACATTCATCCTCCGCCCAGTGGTAGATTACATCGAAAACCTCGGTGCGGCACGCTGGGTTTCGGTCATGATCGTCTTTACGGGCTTGGGAAGTCTTGCAGTATTGGCGGTAATGCTGTTGTTTCCGGTGATCTCCAGCCAAGTGGGGCAAATCTCAGCTGCCTTCAGCAAAGAACATTTGACCATGATGCTGAATGATTTGAGCGTGCAGGTTTCTGCTCAAATTCCATTTTTGAAATCGGAAGCGATTCGTGAGCAATTAAACAGTACGCTCGTTTCGTTCGGCAACACCGCCGGAGAGGCGCTCTCAGGACTTGTCGGCACAATGGCAACACTCGCGCTTGTTCCGTTTATCACATTTTTTCTGCTGAGTGATTATTATACGATGCAAAAATCATTCATTCATAGCATGCCGAATAAATATTTCGAGATGTCGCTGAATATTCTTTATAAGATTGAAGACCAACTCAGTAAATATATTCGTGGAACGGTCGTCGAATCCATGATCGTCGGAATTATTTACGCAATCATTTACTTTACACTCGGAATCAATTACGCTACGGTGCTCGGGCTGATCGGCGGATTTACCAATGTGATTCCGTTTGCCGGACCGTTCATTGGTGCAGTTCCTACGCTGTTGATCACCATTGTTCAGTTCGGCGATTTGCGCATGCTGATTCCGGTGGCAATTGCAACCATTGCAGTTCAACAGATCGATCAAATGTTTATTCAGCCTTCCGTCTTCAGCAAAATTATGGATATCAATCCGTTGACTATGTTCTTGGTGATCTTGATCGGCAATGAAACACTCGGAGTAATGGGGATGGTATTGGCCGTTCCCATCTATACGGTGATTCTTGTAACTGCAAAAGAGACAAACTGGGGGTTGAAAAATTATAAGATCACACAGGCATGAGCAGAATTATCTTCGACATAGAATCCCTCGGATTTCCGCTGGAATCGTTTGATGCGGAAACACAATCCTACCTGTTACGGTTTGCGGAAACGGATGAAAAAGTAGAAGAGGTAAAAAAGAATCTTAATCTACACCCCCTCACTGCACAAATCCTCTGTATTGCCTTGTATAATCCCGATACTCAAAATGGAAAAGTCTTTTTTCAATCAAACACACATGAAGAATTCCAATCGGATGACGAACGATGTCATTACATTTCGGGAACCGAAGAGGAAATCCTCCGACGGTTTTGGGAGATCATTCCAAAGTACGATCAGTTCATTACATTTAATGGACGGGGATTTGATTGTCCGTTCATTATGCTTCGTTCGGCAAAACTCGGCATACCTACATCGCGCAATCTGATGCCTTATCGGTACGATCCGGGCACTCATTGCGATTTACTCGACCAATTAACGTACTACCAAGTCACGCGACGGTTTAGCCTTGATTTTTATTGCAAGGCGTTCGGTATCGAAAGCCCCAAAGCAAAAGGAATCACCGGACTGGATATGCGTTCATTGGTGGATCAACAACGGCACCGCGACATCGCTCAATATTGTTACGGCGACGTTGTGGCTACTGCGGAACTATTTCGCCGATGGAATGAATTCCTGAACTTCCACGGATCGTAACCGTGCTGCATGTTATAACTCGAAACTGTGTATTCATTCCCCTTCTCATTGCACTCATTCACGTCAGACGTAGTTTCTTTCTTCACCATCTAGCATCATTTAAAAACCAAATCCTCCATAGAGGAGGATTCGGCGGTGACGATAAGTTCAATTGATGTTATAAGGGAAGTTTATGGAAACGTTTGGAAAATTCCGAATAGATCGCCGCTGCTGCGGATAATTTTACGATGTCCCACCACGAGAAGATCAAAAAACCGCTGGCAAACGCTTGTTGAAGATTATGGACAGCAACGGCATTCAAATACAACGAACCGACTGTGAAGATCACCACAAGCGACAGAAACATTGAAAAGAGACTCCAAAAGTATCCCTTCCGCAATCGAACAAGGTAACCAACCAATGCTGCCGCAATTGGGAAACTCATCAGATAGCCGCCGGTAACGCCAAATACTTTTACCAGTCCGAAACTCGCACCAGAGAAAACAGGTAAGCCGAGTGCCCCAATGGTGATATACACAACTTGTGCAATAAATCCATTTCGTGCGCCTAGGAATGCGCCGGAGAGCAGCACAAAAAACGTCTGAAGCGTAAACGGTATCGGTTGGTTCGGGATCTGCACCTGCGCACCGGCTGCTGTAAGCGCGGCGAACAGTGAAATCCATCCTGCTTGCGCAAGAAGTGATGTCGTTGATGTTGTAGAGTCCATAATAATTGTCTTTCGAATTACTTCCATGAAACCTCCGGTGATAAATGTTGTTGTAACCAATTCGTTGTAATATCCAGTACGTGATTGAGAGTCTGACTCTCTTCTTTGTACGGATGTTTCGCTCCATACATATGTCCAGCACCTTCCAGCTTCACAAATTCTGTTTTTGATACATCTGAAGCACGGTACAATTCTTCTGCTTCGGTAATCTTCGCTGGAATATCAGCCGTTCCGTGGATGATCAGCAACGGTTTGTTCAACAAAGCAACTGCTTTCACAAGATCTAGCCGGTCGGCATTGTTCTCAATATCGTCCAGTAAAGCCGTTGAAATTCTGAAAAGATTGTGTTCGCTGACTGAATGCAACTGCACAAAGCCCTTTTCCCGCCATCGTAATTTTTGTTCTTCCGAGTAACGGTTAAAATGTGCAATGGTGGACCAGGCAACGGCAGCACGAACTCGATGCTCTTCTTTTGCCGTTATTAAACAAACAGCTCCACCTCTTGAATGTCCAACCAGTGCAACTTTTAATCGGTCGATATATTTGCAGCCGAATGCACCCTCATCAATCTCCCGCAACACAGTTTTTACGTCATCAATCTCTAACGATACGGTGTTATGTGCAAATTTCTCGTGCTCCACAAATCTTCTCGGTTCTTCACCGATCCCATTGTGAGAGAAGTTGATCACAATTGAGACAAATCCGCGAGAAGCAAAGTGCCGTCCGATCGAAGGAAACGGCCCCCAGTCCTTAAATGCTTTGAAACCATGACAAACAACCACCACTGGAAGTGTCTTCTCATCGGATTCACCTAGCGTATTGCTCCATCGTATGTCACCGCGTAACGGTGCGCCGGATGGTGTGGTCAACGTGAAATGCTTCTCAGTGATATCGTGCATAAATCGCTACCAAAATACCCAAACCTTAATGGAATGTCAATATATTTAAGGGATTCAAGTTTACAGTGAAGAGACATTGACTATCTGCCTATTTTTTATTATTTTTGTTAACTAAAATACACTTTCGCCCAACGGTATCAAGGCAAAAAATTTTATGCCTCAATTAAAATTGTTTTCAGGACGATCGAATCGTACTCTGGCTGAAAAAATTGCACATCATTTAGGTGAACCGCTTGGGAAACTGGAATTGCAGAATTTCAGCGATGGTGAAATTTGGGTAAAGTTTATTGACAATGTTCGCGGTGCGGATGTCTTTATCATCCAAACAACAGTCCCCCCTGCTGATAATCTGATGGAATTGCTCATCACGGTTGATGCAGCGAAACGAGCATCGGCGCGGAAAGTAACTGTGGTAATTCCGTATTTCGGGTATGCGCGTCAGGATAGAAAAGATCAACCGCGTGTGGCGATCACCTCAAAACTGGTCGCAAATTTAATCACCACGTCTGGTGCCGACCGGGTGATTTGTATGGACTTACATGCGCCACAAATCCAGGGATTCTTCGACATTCCGGTGGATCATTTGTATTCGTCCGTGGTCTTTGTAGAACACTTACGAAAACAAAAAATTCCGAACCTGACTGTCGTCTCTCCGGATGTCGGTGGAATTAAAATGGCCCGGGCGTATGCAAAACGGCTTGGTGCGGATCTAGTGCTGATCGACAAACGACGCCCTGCTCCAAATGTTGTAGAAGTGATGAATATCGTCGGTGATGTGGAAGGCCGGAACGTACTAATCGTAGACGATCTGATCGATACGGCTGGAACATTTACGAACGCCGTGGCTGCGCTAAAAAAAGCCGGTGCAAAATCCATTTACGGTGCATGTACCCATCCGCTGCTTTCTGGAAAAGCATTGGAGCGGATCAATGACAGCGATATTGACAAAATTATTGTCTGTGATACCATCCCGTTGAAAGTGGAATCGTCAAAAATTGAAGTAATGTCTGTTTCATTGGTATTCGCCGAAGCAATTGATCGATGTTTTCATAATAAATCAATCAGTTCATTGTTCGATGTTGACAAAGATAAGAGTTTGGATAATTAATTAATTTACAGTTCTAGTAAGGAGAGAAACAATGTCTGAAGTAGTATTGAATGCAACAGTGCGTCAGGAAACCGGTAAAGCGGCAAATCGTCTTCGCAAAGACGATAAGATCCCGGGAATTTATTATTCGCGTGGCGAAGAAAACATCAACGTTTCGGCAACACCACTGTCTATGAAGCCGTTGATCTATACAACCAATACGCACCTGATCAGTTTAAAACTGGATAATGGCGTATCAAAAATCTGTATTCTTCGCGACGTTCAGTTCGACCCGATCACCGACCGTCCGGTCCATTTCGATCTGCAGGGAATAAAAGAGAACGAAGAGTTGACTGTGCAGATTCCTGTAGTCCTTCTGGGAAGCCCCAAAGGAGTAAAAGACGGCGGTACACTGCAGTTCATTATGCACAAAGTGCGTGTTGCCTGCTTGCCAAAATATATTCCGGAACATATTGAATTGAATGTGGCTGAGCTTGGAATGAACGACTCCATCCACATTCGCGATATTAAAATTGATAATGTGAAGATTCTTGATAACGAATCGGCAGCAGTAGTAGCTGTGGTTCCGCCGACCATCATTAAAGAGGAGGTTGCAGCACCTGGAGCAACACCTGATGCGGCAGCAACAGCAGTAACAGCAGTTGCTGAACCGGAAGTTATTGCAAAGGGTAAGAAACCGGCAGAAGGCGAAACAGCAACACCGGCGAAGAAGTAAGAGTTACATATGTTCTTTGATAACGGAGTTTCTCCGTGAAATGTATCGTCGGATTAGGAAATCCCGGAAGCCGCTACAGAAAAACACGGCACAATGTCGGGTTTCTTGTAGTGGAATCGTTGATCGGTTCATTCAACGCCATCTCGGTTGAGAGCAATGAATTGTATGAAAATTACCGATGTACCATCGGTGGACAAGAAGTATCGATCATCATGCCGCAAACGTACATGAATCACAGCGGTATGGCGGTGAAGGATTTCCAACAGCAGCATGAATTAGCACTCGATAATCTTTTGATTATCTATGATGATTTCCAACTCCCCTTTGGCACATTACGACTGCGGCCAAAAGGGAGCGACGGTGGGCACAATGGGCTATCGTCAATTATCGGTCTGTTGGAAAGTGATTTGATCCCCCGGCTTCGAGTTGGAGTCGGTGGTATTACACTGCCGGAAATGCATACACACGAATCGATGGCGGATTATGTCCTCTCCCCGTTCGATGCGGAGGAACAGAAACTCCTTCCCGAGTTGTTTCAGCACACCCGCAATACGTGTATGAGTTGGCTGGAAACGGGAATCAGCAAGACAATGAGTTTATTTAATAGAAATTTTTTCAGTTCCGCAAATGCGGAATGAGTTTTTATCATAAAACTGATAAATCAACCTACTCCATCCATTCATCTCAAACGAGATGGGGTCATATGTCCAAAGGAGGATGTTAATGCAACACCAACCGAAGATCTATGAATCCATTATCATCATCAATGCGACGCTCGAAGATGCTCAGATCGAAGCGGAGATTGAGAAGATAAAGGATTTCATCACCAAGAACACCGGAGAAATCCGCGCCCTCGAAAAATGGGGTCGCCGCCGGCTCGCATACGCCATCAAGAAAAAAAACAATGGTTTCTATGTTCTGTATGAATTCAAAGCACAGGGCGATCTGATTGCAAAACTGGAACGTCAGTACCTGCTGAATGAAAATGTCATCCGGTTCCTGACGGTAGAATTGAATAAAAAAGCGCTGAAAGCACGCGAAGTCGGTCAGAAAACACCGATCAGTGAATCAATCGCTGCAGAAGAAGCAAAAGCAGCTGCAGCGGCGGCCGCAGCACAAGAAGCAGTCAAAGAAACCGGAAAAGGAGCATCAGCATGAGAGAACGATCATCATTCGACAACAACCGCCGCGAAGGCGGTGGATTCCGCAGAGACGGCAACCGCGGCGACAATCGCCGGGACGGCAAGAAGGATTCTCAGCAAAAGAAAAAACGCACATGCCGGTTCACTGCAGCGGGAACCATCTACATCGATTTTAAAGATGAAAAACTGCTGCGAAAGTTCATCAATGAACAGGGCAAAATCATTCCCAAACGTATCACGGGAACCAGTGCTAAATATCAACGCCAGCTTGTGCAGGCAATCAAACGCGCTCGTCATATTGCGCTTCTTCCCTTCACATCCGAAGCCATTAAGTAATTGAAAGAGGTCTGAGCATATGAAAGTCATTTTACGTCAAAACTATAACACACTCGGCAGCATCGGCGATGTTGTTGATGTGAAAGACGGGTTCGCACGGAATTATTTGATCCCGCGCAGTATCGCATTTCGCGCCACCGAAGGAAATCTGAAAGCGCTCGAGCAGGAAAAGAAATCTCTCGCGCGGAAAGAAGAAAAAGTCGTTCAGGATTCCGAAAAACTGGCGACACAACTCGGCAGCGTTTCGCTGACCATTACGATGAAAGTCGGCGAAGACGATAAACTCTTCGGCGCCGTCACGTCGCAGATGATCGCCGATTCACTCACCGAAAAAGGATATTCCATCGATAAACGCATCATCGAACTGGAAGAACCGATTAAAACACTCGGCATTTTTGAAGTACCGGTAAAGCTGCACACCAAGGTATCGGCAAAAGTAAAAGTGTGGGTTGTAAGAGAGTAATGTAATAGTTGACCGTCATCTTTAAGATGACGGTCAACGTATCTTTTCAAAACCTGACTGCTTCAGTCAGGTTTTTTTTTGTATATTTATATATTCCGTCCGTGCAGATTCAGCAACCATTGTCCCTCAAGAGTCTACCGCACGGTGACCATTTTTATTGGAGCCACTATGTCACAATCCAAATCGCTCTGGGGCGGCCGTTTTAAAGCTGCACTTTCCGAAGCTGCACTTCGCTTCTCTTCCTCTATTGACCTCGATAAGACCTTGTATCAAGAAGATATATACGGCAGCATCGCGCATGTTGAAATGCTGGCAGCATGTAAGATTTTGACTGCAGAAGAATCCCGCCGTATTCGAAAAGGATTGAAGGAAATTCTATCGGAAATAGATTCCGGAAAGCTCAGCCTTTCATGGGAAAAGGAAGATATCCACATGGCCATCGAGCAGCGGCTGATCCAAAAAGTGGGCGCTATGGGAGGAAAGCTTCACACCGGCAGAAGCCGAAACGATCAGGTGGCTCTGGATGAACGATTATATCTTCGTGCAGCAATCATCGAAATGAAAAAACTTGTCGCGCAGTTCCAGCGCGTACTTCTTTTTAAATCTGAAAAACACTTCGGCACGATAATGCCAGGCTATACGCATCTTCAACGCGCTCAGCCAATACTTCTCTCCCACCACCTGCTGGCATATGTTGCAATGCTGGAACGCGATTACGAACGGTTGACCGATTGTTACAAACGTGTCAACCGTTTACCGCTTGGTGCTGCAGCACTTGCCGGAACCTCTTTTCCCATCGATCGCGCTATGGTTGCCAGGAAACTAGGATTCGATTCCGTTTTGGAAAACAGTATCGACGCCGTCTCCGACCGCGATTATATTATTGAATTCACCGCCGTTTGCAGTAACATCATGATGCATCTCAGCAGGATGTCTGAAGAATTGGTCTTGTGGACTTCCCAGGAATTTAATTTCGCACGGATTGACGATGCATATACGACCGGCAGCAGCATCATGCCGCAAAAAAAGAATCCGGATATGGCGGAATTGACCCGCGGCAAGGTCGGCAGAGTGTACGGCGATCTGATGAATATTCTGACAATAATGAAAGGACTTCCTCTCGCCTATAACAGGGATATGCAGGAAGACAAACAGCCGTTGTTCGACGCAGTGAACACAACCCGCGAATGCGTGTATATCATGACACACGTTTATATCCATACGAAATTCGAAAAGGAACGGTTTGAGGAGGAGTTAAAAAATGATTTTCTGACCGCCACAGAAATTGCCGATTATCTGGTGATGCTTGGTGTACCGTTCAGGGATGCACATTCAATCACCGGGAAGATTGTCGGATATTGCATTGAACATCATACGCCGCTGTCAAAGTTGTCGTTAAAAGAACTACATAAATTTTCTCCGAAATTCTCCGAAGATGTATTTATGCTGCTCGATCCTCTCAACTCCATCGAACATAAGCGATCAGCCGGAAGTACCTCGCCCAATGAAGTGAAGAAGCAGATCGTGCATTGGACGAGAGTGTTGAAACATAAGAAATAAAATATATTCTTGAGCTGTTATATAGCTTTTGACTGACCACCGTCCACCATCAGGTTTGCACCATTGATAAAGCTTGCCCGTTCAGAAGCAAGGAAAGCGATCACATCGCCGATTTCCTCTGGACGACCGAGTCTGCCGACAGGGATATGTTGTGCGCTCTCCTTCAGATATTCTTCCATCGTCATTTTTTGTTCATTCGAACGTGAACGGCTGAGCTCTTCCTGACGCTGAGTAAGGACATATCCTGGACAAATAGTGTTGACGGTGATATTATTTTTTCCGTATTGATTTGCCAGCACTTTGGTAAGTCCGAGAATGCCTGGACGAAGTGTAGAAGAAATCAGAAGATCATCAACAGGTTGTTTAGCAGTGATGGATGCGATCGTAATCACTCTTCCCCATCGGCGATGTTCCATCATCGGAAGAACTGCTCTGGTCATACGGATCATACTCCTCATCGTTAAATCGAACCCGCGTTCCCATTCCTCATCGGTCATTGTTGTAATTTTTCCGGTCGAAGGTCCCCCGGCATTATTGACAAGAATGTCGATCTTTCCGTATTCCATCATGATGGTGTCGATCAATCTGTTGATTTCCGATCCGTTTGAAACATCGGTAACAACCGGTAGCACGATGCTCCCGGTAATTGCATGAATCTCCTTCGCTGTTTTATTCACCGAGCGCTCATCACGGGAACAGATTGCCACTGTTGCCCCTTCTTTTGCCAGAGATAACGCAGCGGCTTTTCCCAGTCCCTGACTTGCTGCAGAAACCAAAGCAATTTTACCTTTTATTCCCAGATCCATATTTGTTCTCTCCCTGGAGTTTTCTCAGCATTGGATAGCAACAATTTCATGCTGATACCGGTTACCGAGCAAGAGTACTTCTTTCGTCTTTGATATATAGACATCAATTTCCAACCGAATCCCGAATTCATCGGGGAGGTAAATGCCAGGTTCAATTGAAAAACAGGTTTCGGGAATAATCTCGCGAACATCCATCGTCTCAAAATTATCGATATGGGCGCCGTTTCCATGCACCTCTTCGCCGATATTATGGCCGGTGCGGTGGACAAAATATTGTCCGTACCCGCGCTGATTGATGTAGTTTCTCGTCACATCATCCACATCACAGCCACGAATCTTGCGTCCGGCAGAAAATTCAGCTTTTAGGAATTCCACAGCTGCGTCACGGGATCCTTTGACAATAGAGAAGACTTCTTGATATTTTTTTGGAATATCGGCGCCGGCATATCCCACCCACGTAAAATCGGCATACACCGATCCCGCTTTTTTCTTCTTTGCCCACCAATCAATAAGGATGTAATCTCCTTTTTTTATCACGGCTGAATGTTCTGCACTCGGATCGTAGTGCGGATTGGCACCGTTACCGTTCACGGAACAATTCGCAGGTGCATACGTTGTCAGTTCGTGTTTCTCAAATTCTCTCATTATTAATTGCTGTACGTCGTATTCCGATACCGTTGCGCCGCCACGCAATTTTTCACCGATAAATTCGAATGCCTTATCAACCGTCTTCAATAAAATGTTTGCAGTGTCCTGCGCATCGGCATACTGCGAATCACTCCACCGTGCTTCAAAAAATTGGACAATATCACCGGATGAAACAACATTCACTCCAAATGTTCTAATAAACTCCACAGTACCGGCATCAACTTTGGAGAGATACGGGATATCATTATTCGGTGAATATTCCATGCAGACGTTTACGGCACCAGATAAAACTTTTTTTACTCCTGCGTGAAGTGTTGTCCATTGGTTATAGATTGTTTTTTCACCGGGTAGGTGGTCCAGATCATATTGTTCTATGCTGTGCACCAGTTTCTGCGGTGTTCCGGTTGCAGGGATATAATAAAAATAGCGTCTAGATGAGAGTTTACCAGATGCCATATCAAGAATTTTTGTCGCAAACGGATTTGCGCCGCGGAAATTATACACCAACCAACCATCCAGGCGGTATTCGCGGAGTTTTTTCTGGATATGCTCAAGTTGTTCGTGAAATGCCATATCGTATCCTTTCATTTTCATAAATATAGAAAATAAAAAACCCTCAGCCAAGAACTTTGACTGAGGGTTGGGAAAACAAAAACGTTGTCTAGATATTGAAGCTTGACAACATTGCGGGAAATATTAGTACATATCACCCATTCCGCCGCCCTGGGGCATTGCGGGTGCCGATTTTTTCTCTTCCGGTTTTTCGACGATGGTTGCTTCCGTAGTGAGCAATAATGCTGCAACGCTGGCTGCATTCTCAACTGCAACACGGCTAACCTTGGTCGGATCAATAACGCCAGCTGCGATGAGATTTTCATATTTCTCAGTCAGAGCATTAAATCCGAAATCATCTTTTCCGTTTTTCACTTTGTCCACAACAACGGAACCGTCAAGACCGGCATTGGCGACAATCTGGCGCAGCGGCTCTTCGAGCGAACGGCGAAGAATCTGAACACCAGTTGCCTGATCGGCATTGGCAGTTTGCACATCGTTCAACGCATCGATCGTGCGGAGCAGTGCAACACCGCCGCCGGGGACGATACCTTCTTCGACCGCTGCGCGTGTAGCGTGCAACGCATCTTCAACGCGTGCTTTCTTTTCTTTCATTTCCACTTCAGTGGACGCACCGATTTTCAACACGGCAACACCACCGGAGAGTTTTGCAAGACGTTCCTGCAGTTTCTCTTTGTCGTAATCCGATGTGGTTTTGTCAACTTGCGATTTGATTTCCGCAATACGTTTTTTGATATCTTCCGATTTTCCGGCGCCTTCAACGATGGTCGTATTGTCTTTGTCCACAACAACCTTCTTGGCTGTACCGAGATAGGCCAGTGTTGCATTTTCCAGCTTGTATCCTTTTTCTTCGGAAATTACCTGAGCACCAGTGAGGATCGCGATATCTTCGAGCATCGCTTTGCGGCGATCGCCGAATCCCGGTGCCTTAACGGTGACAACACGTAATGTGCCACGCAGTTTGTTCACCACCAATGTTGCAAGCGCTTCGCCTTCAACTTCTTCTGCTACGATTAGGATAGAACGGCCAGACTGAGCCATTTTTTCGAGAATCGGGAGTAGATCTTTCATTGCGCTGATCTTCTTATCATGGATAAGTATGAACGGATTTTCCAGTTCGGCTTCCATTGTATCAGCATTCGTTACAAAATACGGTGACAGATAACCGCGATCGAACTGCATACCTTCGACAACATCAACTGTTGTTTCTGTCCCTTTTGCTTCTTCAACGGTAATAACACCGTCTTTTCCAACTTTTTCCATAGCGTCGGCAATCAGGTTTCCGATTGTCGGATCGTTGTTCGCGGAGATCGTGCCAACCTGTGCAATCTCTTTCTTTCCTTCAACTTTTTTGCTCATCGATTTCAAACGTTCGATTACTTTTGCCACTGCCAGATCGATTCCACGTTTCAAATCCATCGGATTCGCACCTGCGGTAACGTTTTTTAAACCTTCGCGAACAATCGCTTGTGCAAGCACGGTTGCAGTTGTTGTTCCGTCACCGGCAACGTCCGATGTTCTTGAAGCAACTTCACGGACCATCTGAGCGCCCATGTTCTCAATTGGATCTTCCAGTTCAATTTCTTTTGCCACGGTCACACCGTCTTTGGTAACAGTCGGAGCACCGAATTTCTTATCAATAACAACGTTGCGGCCTTTCGGTCCGAGCGTCACTTTTACTGCATTAGCCAGTTGATCAACGCCGCGCTTTAGTCCAGCACGTGCATCGAAATCAAACGTAATTATTTTCGCACCCATTGTAATTTCTCCTAGAGTTGGTTTTCAGATTCTCGTAAATTATTTCGGCATAATTGCGAAGATGTCGCTTTCGCGCATTATCAAAACTTCTTGTCCATCAACAGATACTTCTGTGCCGGAATATTTGCCGTACAAAACTTTATCTCCTACTTTTACTTCCATCGCGATTTTTTTACCGTCTTCCGACGTTTTACCCGGACCTGCGGCAATTACTTCACCCCAAACCGGTTTTTCTTTCGCTGTATCAGGAAGAAACAGACCCCCTTTGGTCTTTTCTTCTGCTTCAGCAGGTTTTACAACAATACGATCTGAAAGTGGATGAATTTTCATAGAGCCTCCTTGTAACATAATGTTTTATAACAAGTTATGAGAGTAGTTATTCTTAGCACTCTCCCATTTCGAGTGCTAATATAATAACAAAATAGGTAGAAGTCAAGATTTAGTATATAGCAATCACGGGTTGTTTTGAAACAAAGTCGTCAAGCCGCATTCTCGCCTTCACAACAAAAGTTTTCATTTGCGGTCGATGTTTCGGCATCTGTTAGTATGAAAGATGTTAACATTCCTGATTGACAGGCATTCATTAGCATGACGTTTTTAGTTGTTCAGATTGACCTGTTGCGTATATCGCCGGTTACTGAACAATCAGTCCATTGGAGAGAGTAATGATCCGGTCTGCCCTACTTGCCAGCTCCTTGTTATGGGTGACAATAACAAATGATTGATAGTGTTTGGCACGAAGATCAAAAAGAAGATTGTGGAGTTTTTCAGCATTTTCTGCATCCAGATTTCCGGACGGTTCGTCTGCAAAAATGATCTTGGGGGAATTCATCAACGCTCTGGCAACGGCAACGCGTTGCTGCTCACCACCGGAAAGTTCGCTTGGTTTGTGGTGTTCCCGGTCAGTTAATCCGACATCCTTCAGTAAAACGCAAGCTCTTTCCGAACAATGAGCACCGCTTTTTCCTGCAATTAAAGAAGGCATTAAAACGTTTTCTAGGGCAGAAAACTCCGGCAACAAATGGTGAAATTGAAAAACAAATCCGATATTTTCATTACGCACTTTAGAAATCTGTTCATCGGAATAGTGCATCACGTCTTTCCCTTCGAAGAACACTTCCCCTTCTGATGGTTTATCCAACAGTCCTAGTAAATGCACCAATGTACTTTTTCCGGCACCCGATTGTCCCACAATAGCAACGATTTCACCTTCTGAAAACGAAAGTGATATCCCCTTCAGGACTTCAAGAAATCCGGTTTCACGGGAACCATACCGCTTTTTTATATTTTTTGCTTCAAGAATCATTGTTACTCCCAACGGACTGCATCTGATGGCTGTAATAACGCCGCACGTTTCGAGGGGTAATATGCGGCGAGTGAACACAACAATAAAGCGGAAAGCGGAACGAGGATCATATCCATCAACCTCATCTCTATCGGTATGGCAGGAATGATATAAACGTTGGAATCCAATGCAAACAATTGGAATTCTACCTGCATCCAGCAAATGAGTGCACCAAGACCAAGACCGAGCAGGGAGCCAATGATACCAACGAGAATACCTTCCAACCGGAAGATTGTCATAATATCGCTTTGTGTCGCTCCCATTGCTTTTAAAATACCAATATCACGCGTTTTTTCGATAACGGTCATTGTTAATGAGCCAAGCAAATTAAAGGACGCGACCGCAATGATTAATGCGAGGATAATAAACGCAGACCACCGTTCCACCTGCATAACAGAATACAAATCCTTATGAAGATCAAACCATGATTGCACAATGATCGACTCGCCGAATTTTTGCTTTATCTCCAGAACGAAGGATTCTGAAACATCGATCGATATTAATCTGATATCGTATCCATGGACAGTACCGCTAGCGAATAACTGCTGCGCCGTCTCCAAAGTAGTAAACGCATACATTCCATCATACTCTTTGTTCTTTGCTTCGTAGATTCCGATAACACGAAGTGGAAACAGTTGCGGCAACGCCATTCCGGTCAATGCATTCTGAACACCTGCCGATGTCACAATAAACAATGTGTCATCAATTCCGATACCGAGTTTGTCAGCAAGACTGTAACCAATAACAATTTCAGAAGTGTTTTCAGAAAAGGCAGCATTACCGATAATCATACTTTGCGTTACGCCGGAAACTGACGGAAGTGCTTGCGTTTCTAGCCCTCTGATAAAAATCACCTTGGTCGTTTTCCGTGAGATCATCATCCCTTTTCCGGAAACAAACGCAGACTGTCCGACAACCTCGTTGAGTGAATCAAGATATTCTCCGACAGCTCGTATCACTGTAGTATCGGCAGAAGCCGGGAACTGAATTCGTACATGAGGATCGAATCCGACAAGAATATCGGTCACTAATCCGTTAAATCCATTGAACACTGAAAGCACCACAATAAGTGCTGCAACGCCGACCGTTACACCAAGTATCGAAATCAATGATATCACGGTGATAAATCCTGCCTCTTTCTTTGCAAGCAAGTACCGTTTCGCTATGTAAAAAGTATATTTCATTATCCCAACCGAATCGCTTTAATGGGGTCCAGTTTTGCCGCAAGACGCGCAGGAATATAAGACGCTAGGACACAGAGCACAATGCTGATTGCAGAAACGACAGCGAAATGTACCGTCTGGAAATAAATGGGAACGGTTTTCATAAAATAAATGGTGGAAGGAAGAGACAATATTTGATATTCTTGCTGAATCCAACAGACCAAGAACCCCACAATATTCCCCAAAAGTGTTCCTACAATTGCGATGATTGATCCATTAATGATAAAAATTTTTTTGATTGCCGAGGAGGATGCACCCAACGAACGGAGAATCCCTACCTGTTTGCGCTTTTCCAAAACAAGCATTAACAGAGTGCCAATAACATTAACAGCTGCAACGGCAATAATGAGCCCCAGAATCAATGGAATCGGTTCCTTTTGCAGCTCAATCCAGGTAAAGAGATTCCTATACAATTGGAATAAGGTACGGGCTAAAAACGGGTAGCCCAATACCTGAGTAATCTTTTCCGCAACGTCCGGCGCAGCATCGACATTCTGCAATGTTACCTCAAAACCGCTCACGGCTTCTTCATAATTGATTAATTGTTGTACGGCAGGAATCCCGGCAAAAAAATAAATATCATCATACTCGGACATGCCGGATTCATACACCCCCTGAACAACAAACGCCATAACATTCGGCGCCAGCGATGTTTGAATGTGTCCCTGCAGTCCAAACACTAGCACGGTGTCGTTCAATTTTGCATTGAGTGTCATGAGTAATTTACGACCAACGACACACCCATATAATCCTTCATCAAGTTGATCGAACCGGATTTCTCCTTCTACCAAATATTGACTGATGCCTGATTCAGGCGAAACATGTTCAATGCCTTTGACGATAATTCCTTCGGTCGCATCTCCATAATTCACCATCCCTTCCTTTGCAATAAAGGCGGACACAGTGCGTATCTCCGGAATCTCTTGCTTCAGAGTTGTTTCAATATTCTGGTAATACCGGATAGGCTGGTTCGTGTATGTGGTCACCTGAATATGCGTCGTGAAGCCGATTACTTTTTCTTTTAATTCTCGTTCAAATCCGCCGAGAATGGTCAATGCGATAATCAGCGACGCAACGCCCAATGTGATTCCGAGAATAGAAATGAGAGTAACGAACGAAATGAAATTCTGAGAGCGGGAACTTTTTTGGAATTGCAGAAATCGGCGCGCAACGAACGAAGGAAAGGACATATTACTCGACCTTTTGCTTGCCTGCTTGCCGGTCAGACAGGCTGGACTGCATCAAATAGGCTTTAATGAATTTATCGAGATCGCCGTCCATCACTCCCTGTGTGTCGCTTGTTTCGTGTTCCGTACGATGATCCTTCACCATGTTATAGGGGTGGAACACATAGGAACGGATCTGGCTTCCCCATTCGATTTTCTTTTTCGTTCCTTCGATCGCCGCCAGCCGCGCCTCTTCTTCTTCTTTCCGGATTTGATACAAGCGGGACTTCAACATCTTCATCGCTCGTTCGCGGTTCTGAAATTGTGAGCGCTCTTCCTGACAGGCAACAACAACACCGCTCGGGATATGCCGAAGTCGGACAGCAGTTTCCACCTTATTCACATTCTGTCCCCCTTTACCACCTGCTCGATACGTATCCATTTCAATATCCGCAGGATTAACCTCGATCTCAACATCATCTTCAATTTCGGGGTACACAAACACAGACGCAAACGATGTGTGCCGGCGTTTGTTGGCATCGAACGGGGAAATTCTGACAAGGCGATGAACACCGATCTCCGCTTTCAGATATCCAAACGCATAGTCTCCCATAACCTCGATTGTTGCACTTTTTATCCCCGCTCCATCACCGTCCTGCCGTTCGGCAAGCAACACTTTGTAACCATTGTTCTCACACCATCGAGAATACATGCGCAGAAGCATTTCTGCCCAGTCCTGAGATTCAGTTCCGCCGGCACCGGAGTGCACAGTCAGAATCGCATTCCGTTTATCATCCGTACCGCTGAGCATATTCCGAAATTCCAAATCACCGAACACTTGCATAATCTTCCGGAATTCGCCATCAATATCACTTTGCAGCGATTGATCCTGTGATTCTTCAGCAAGTTCTATAAATGCACGCGCATCTTCTATCAGACGTTTGCCTGCCGACCAGGCATCCACCCAGGTTTTGCGGGAATTGATCTCCTGCATCACCTTTTGCGCGGCAACGTTGTCGTTCCAAAAATTCGGTTCGGAGGTTTTTTGTTGGAGGGAATCTATTTCGCTTTGTTTGATATCGATGTCAAAGAAACCCCCGGAGTTTCGTGAGACGTTCCTGAAGTTTTTGTAATTCTGCTGCAGACGCTTCAAACATTATTGTAGTTCCTTAATATCTAATTCCATACGCAGCATAACGCTGCTTAATGTCTTTCCCTGTGCATCGTTCTTCAGTGATTTTGTTCCCCCGCCCCCCAGAGAATTATGGAGGAGAAAATTTAACGCTTCAATGTTGGGCAATTCGAACCGCTCTACTTTCCCAAGGCAAATTCCTTCAAAGTGCTGTTTCACCCGTTCCACGGTGAGATATTTGACTAACAACGGATAATATTCCGGTTTCCGCGCAATCACGCCGACATTACCGGTATCTCCTTTATCTCCTGACCGTGCATGTGCAATATGATACAATTGTGTTTTCATAACGTTGATACCTCCACAATCGGGGTAACGGCAGTTTTCGGCAGCAGTGCCGGCCAGTATGCAATTACTTCGCTAGGTTTTGGCCGTCCCGCAGCAAATCCGGTAACTGACGGAGGACCGGTAAGAATCAGTGGGGCGATCTCGCGACTGAATCGTTCCATTGCATTTTTATCTTTCCCACGAACACCAACGCGCAAGACAACTTCATTTAACGAATCGGCATCTTTCGACAGCGGACCGAAACAGGAATTAAAGCCAAGGTACTCAGTCCGGATCTCTTCAAAACTCAATCCTAACGAATGTAATCGTTCCCTGAGAATTTCGTCCGCCCGTTTTGCTTTTTCCAACGCATCGGGCCATGCATAGGTTAATGTTGAGTAGGCAGTATATCCGTCGAAATACGCCATGGAGACTTTATAGGAATCTGTCGCCGGGTGTCCTTCTATTCCGGACACTTCCACTCTATTCTGTCCGATGTCTTTTAACCGGATCGACGTAAAATCAGCGATACAATCCGGTGTGATATAATTTTTCGGATTACCGATTTCATACAACAACTGTTCTTTCACCGTCGCACTGGAGACGAGACCGCCGGTGCGTTCATGTTTGGTGACGATAAATCGACCGTCGGGAAAGGCTTCAGCAATGGGAAAACCGATATTCGCAAGATCCGGAACATTCTTCCAGTCGCCGGTAAAGTTTCCGCCGCTAGCCTGACCGCCGCATTCCAGAATATGTCCTGCCACGGTGCCGGCAGCAATCTTATTCCAGTCATTCCAGCTCCATCCGAATTCGTGCACCATCGGTGCAAGTGTCAATCCAGTATCGGTCGTTCGCCCGGTGATGACGATCTGAGCACCCTGTCGCAACGCTTCGACAATCGGTTGGGCTCCGAAATACACATTTGCACTAATCACATGCTGGCGAACGGTGGAAAGCTTATCTTCCGTTTCCATATTATCCAGCATCATCCCTTTTGTCGCAAGATTGTCGATAGCGGGAAGGATATCATCGCCATACACAATCCCGACTTTCAATCCGGTGATGTTATGTTTTTTTGCAACGCTGAAGATCGCATCGCGGCAGGCGATCGGATTAACTCCTCCGCCATTGGTGATCACTTTAATACCCTTGTGCACAATATCCGGAAGAATCGTATCAAACACGGAGATCAGATCTTTCGCATATCCAAGCTTCGGATCTTTTAATTTCTGTTTCTGCATGATGGACATCGTCACTTCAGCGAGATAGTCCAACATCATATAATCAATTGGCCCTTTGCGGACCTGGTCGACCGGTGCGGTCTGCAGGTCACCCCAAAATCCTTGACCTGATGCGATGCGAATAGATTCTTTCATTGTCCTCTCTTTCTCTTTCCTGAATGTTTTTCAAGTCTGAGGCAGACGCAGCTTATTGGTGTTGCGGTACATGAACAGATTATTTCAATTTAATATGCAGTTCATCCAGTTGTTTCTTGTCCACTTCGGATGGGTTTTCATCCATGAGTGAAATTCCGCTGGCGGTTTTCGGAAACGCGATGACATCGCGGATCGATTTTACGCCGGCAAAAAGCATAGCCATACGATCAAGACCGAACGCGATACCCCCATGTGGAGGAGCGCCGAATCTGAATGCATCAAGCATAAACCCGAACTTCATCTTTGCTTCTTCCGGACCGATACCAAGAAGACCGAACACTTTGCTTTGAAGCGCAGAATCATAGATACGAATACTGCCGCCGGCGATTTCGTTTCCGTTCATCACCAGATCATAGGCACGCGCACGGGCTTTCGTTGCATCAGTATCCAGCAAGTGTGCGTCTTCCGGTTTCGGCGAGGTGAACGGATGATGCATCGCAACATGCCGTTTTTCCTCTTCCGAATAGTCGAACATCGGAAAATCGACCACCCAATGAAGATTCCATTTATTATCGTCAATCAAGTTTAGCCGTTTCGCCATTTCAAGACGCAGCACTCCAAGCGTGGTATATGCTTTTTGCCATGCATCGGATATGATGAGCACGAGATCTCCTGTTTTTGCACCGGCGATATCACAAATATTTTTACACAGTTCCGCTCCAAGGAATTTTTCGATAGCGGTTTCGATCCCTTTTTCTGTCAGTTTGATATACGCCAGACCGCCGACGCCGAGTGATTTCGTGAACTCGACAAGATTGTCCATTTGATTGCGCGTGTAACTTGCTCCGCCGGGAACTGTAAATCCCGCAACAACTCCCCCTTTTTTCACGTTATCAGCAAACACTTTAAAACCGGAATCCTTCACCATCGCGCTAAAATCGGAAAATTTTAAATCAAAACGGAGATCGGGCTTATCGCTGCCATATCCTTCAATCGCTTCTTTGTATGTGAGGCGCGGAAATGGGGTGATGACGTCAATTCCTTTAATCTCTTTCATGAACCGCTGCATCAATCCTTCCACGATTGTTTGAATGTCGATTTCATCCACAAACGACATTTCGACGTCGATTTGGGTAAATTCCAACTGACGGTCGGCACGAAGATCTTCGTCACGGAAACATTTTACGATCTGGAAATAGCGGTCATACCCTGCCACCATTAAAATTTGTTTATATGTCTGCGGTGATTGCGGCAGCGCATAAAATTTACCCGGATTAATTCTGCTCGGTACTAAAAAGTCGCGCGCCCCTTCCGGAGTGCTTTTCATCAGGATCGGTGTTTCCACTTCGATAAAATTATGCTCGTCGAAATACCGGCGGGTGATTTGATACATTTTATGCCGTAGCAGAAGATTCTGCTGCATCGGTGCTCGGCGCAGATCTAAATACCGATATTTTAACCGAAGGTCTTCATTCGTATCGAGTTTATCTTCAATCGGAAACGGCGTGGTTTCCGCTTTGTTCAGAATCGTCAACCCATCCGCAAGAACATCGATCTCACCTGTCAATAATTTTGCATTCTCCGTTCCTGCCGGACGTTTTTCCACCGTACCGGATACAGAAATGACAAATTCAGTGCGGAGTTCTTTTGCCAACGCATGGATCGCTTCGTGATTTTGCGGGTTAAAAACAACTTGCGTTTTACCGTAGCGGTCGCGCACGTCGATAAAAATTACGCCGCCAAGATCGCGCCTGGTATCCACCCATCCAGTAAGGGTTATTGATTGTCCAATATGTAACGCACGAAGTTCTCCGCACGTATGTGTCCTCTTTTTGTATAGCATTCCTTAATTCACTCTCCTAACAATAAAAAATCCCTGCAAAGAGGGATTATTTGACGTACTGCTCTTATGCACGATCAAGATACGGAAAAACGTCGGGTTTTTCAATGACCGCAGAGCCTAATTCTGTTTCATTACCAACTTGAGAAATTCAATCAATTTAAACGGAGCCGATCGCGGTCGAAAACTATCGTTCTCGGTTAGATAAGTGAAGAATTTACCATCTTTATATATAGAAGGTGGACTCGGACTTTGAGCGTTAAAGGGACTGAAAATTCCGGCATCACCACCATACGGAATATTCGGATTGAAAATACTTGTCGGTGATTGTGAGAAACCGTATTGTCCCCAGGAATTAATAATTGACTGCGGATTTGCCGTGTCCGCTATAACCATACCAAGATACGTCCCATCTGGCGCGATAATTCTTGAACCGAGAATTTGAAAAAATTCTTCGCTGTTCAACAGTACACCGTCTTCAGCAAACAATGTATCTTCTTCTCCTGGTATTCCCTGAACCGGCGCCGGCATCGTTGTCCCATTCCGACCATAGATATATTTCGTCATACCGATCGGCTCATTAATCTGATCGTACGCCACCCATTCCGTCCTATTACCTTTGGAATCGTATTTATATAGATTTTTGAATTTTAATGCGCGGTCACTTCCCGATTCTTCGACGAGATTCGAATTTTTGTCGTATTTCATATTTTTTTGATACACCGGCCGCCCGTCGGGCCCATATTCTTTTTCAGAAACAACCTTTCCCGCTTCGTTCACGATATATTGGGTTCGTGATTTTACCGAGCTGTCCGGACGGTACGAACGCAGTTCAATCAGATTGTTGTTTTTGTCGTGTTCAAATACAAACCGTTCTTGAAGATTATATTGGACGCTGTCGTATGTTTTGAAATATCGTTGATATTTCAAAACTGACGTCATATTATCTTTGCGATCAAACGTCATCACAAATTTTCTGAGGTTATTTTTGTATTCAATTACATTCCCATGGCCATCATATAAATATGAATCGCGCATGAATATTTTACCATTATCCAGCCTGCCGAATGTTTCCAGAAGCAATCCTGTTTCATCGTAAATACAGGTGATTTTTTTCTCAACAGTTCCGTCGGCTTTATACGAAACTGTTTCTATCCTATTGTTCGATGCATTATATCGATGAATCGTTTTAAAAGTATTCTCTTCCTTTTTGAATAGTTCTTCTTCAAGGTTCCCGTACTTATCATATCGAAATGACGTAACCTCCTCTATTTTTCCGTCGGAAGGATTAAATGTTGTGATCCTCACAATATTCCCTTTATCGTCATACCGAATTAATGATTCGTTCGTACCTGCAGAATTCGCTTTCCCATATTTGTAAAGAAATTTTATCTGCGAGACTGATTGTATACCGGATGAACTAATGCGCTTTCGCTCCATTTGCACTGCTTTTCGCTCACGCTCTAATTCTTTTTTCCCTTTCGGGATGTACTCCGATTGCTGAGCAAACAGTATTGCAGAGGTCAACAAAATGATGAGACCGAGCTGAAAATTGGAGAAAGAGCACTGTAAGGATCTGCCAGAACGCAGCATTATGGGTCTGATTTGTACGCAGTAAAAAGAAAGCAATTGAAAGAAATGACCCCAGAATAACCGGAATTATTCTCCGACAGAGTGAAAGTAGAAAAATTGTCCAAGAATTGCAATATGAAAGAAACGTGGTATACGGTAGGTTTTCAGTCAAATTTCGAGCAAATGGGGTATAAGGCCAGAAATCATATTTGTCCAAAATAAATCATAAAAGAGAAAAACTTATTCCTTCTTTTCTTGACGGGGTTCCGAAGGAATGCCGACATGGTATAAAGATTTGATCGGCACAAGAAAAGAAACACAAGAACTCCTTTCGAAAT
>Ga0265292_1000812_pt1 | contig 34672 bp, 32 predicted proteins | sample Munlanlewell296A_FD_189080 | JGI IMG/M metagenome (GOLD analysis project Ga0265292, IMG submission 189080) | Leachate microbial communities from a municipal landfill in Southern Ontario, Canada - Leachate well 296A | ecosystem: Engineered > Solid waste > Landfill > Unclassified | place: Canada... | reverse complement strand
CGGCGTTGCTCGTCGGTTGCATACCTACAGGTATGCGCCCTCCTCGCGCCTTGCGCTTCGGGCGCACCCGCGCCCTCTGTGTGTACGGCGAATTCGGACACACTACACTCACGATGCAGCCGCGAGGGCCTGGCGGCCCCAGTGCCGAGGGACCATAGCACGACCCCGCAGGACGGTCAAACAACTCTCCTCCCTTGCTACTGGCCGCGTGCGACCCCCAGAAGCCGCGAGATTACTTCCTCCGGCTCCAGTCCGGTGACGCTCACGACCTTGTCGCGTGAGCGCTCACCCGCCGCCAGGCTCAGCTCTCCAGGGCGCACGCTGAGCGTCTTGGCCAAGAAGCGCAGAACCTCCCTATTCGCCCGGCCCTCCCGGGCCGGGGCCGCCACCCGAATTCGGACGGCAGCGCCGTAGCGCCCTGCGACCGCGGTGGCCCCGGCTCCCGGCACCACGCGCAAGCGAAGAAGCGCACCGCTCGCGGTCGCCCCGGCAGGCGACTCCAGCGACTCCGCGCGAATGACCCTCCGTCCGGTCGCTGCCCGCTCGGACTTGGCCTGGCGTGCCTCGAATTCCTTGCCCCCGCCCATCCGGCCTTCCTTTCGTCTGTGCCCGGGCACGCGTATTATGGCCGCCATCGGCGACGACGGGAACGAGTACCCGGGCCACGCCGGCCGAAGCGAGTCGGGGATGGTGGGAGCCCGACGGCCGGCACCGGAGAACATCCTCCCCGAGCCGCCGGCAGAAGCGGACGGCCTCGAGATTTCGGGGAAGTCCTCAGTAGAGCCGGCCGGATCCGCCCGTTATCGCGGCAGGGGCGTTGCCGCGCCCCACGAGTGGGCATTCCAGCGTGGAATGCCAAGGAGGGTGGTACCGCGGGGCTTCCGGCCTCGTCCCTTCGACGGGACGGGGCCTTTTGTGTGAGGAGGAACGGCGGATATGCGAGAGGTTTTCCATGAGGTCTCCGCAAACGTGGACTTCCCGACCCTGGAGCGGGAAGTCCTGGAGTTCTGGAGAGAGCGCGACATCTTCCATCGCTCCGTCACTCAACGACAGGACGCCGCCGAATTCGTCTTCTACGAAGGTCCCCCCACCGCGAACGGCCGGCCGGGCGTGCACCACGTGCTGTCACGAACCTTCAAGGACCTCTTCCCCCGCTTCCAGACCATGCGGGGGATGTCCGTTCACCGCAAGGGAGGATGGGACTGCCACGGCCTGCCCGTGGAGCTGGGTGTGGAGAAGGAGCTCGGCATCTCACACAAGTCCGAGATCGAGGATTTCGGTATCGCTGATTTCACGGCGCGCTGCCGCGAAAGCGTTCGCCGCTACGTGGAGGATTGGGAACGGCTGACCGAACGGATCGGCTTCTGGGTGGATATCTCCGAGGCCTACTGGACGCTGGACCCCACCTATGTGGAGAGCGTCTGGTGGTCCCTGCGCCGGGTCTGGGACCGAGGTCTTCTCTACGAGGATTTCAAGGTCGTTCCCTACTGCCCGCGATGCGGCACGGCTCTGTCCGACCACGAGGTCGCCATGGGCTACGAGAGTGCGACCGATCCGAGCGTCTTCGTGCTGTTCCCGATCATTTCGGGGCCCCTGGCCGATGAGGGCGCCTCGCTGCTGGTGTGGACCACCACCCCCTGGACCCTGATCTCCAACGTTGCGGTCGCCATTCATCCCGAGTTGCCCTATGCGCTGGTGGAAGCCGAAGGCAGGAAGATGGTGATGGCGGAAGCGTTGGTGAGCAAGGTGTTCGGCGACTCCGCCAGGATCCTTCGGCAGATACTGCCCCAGGATCTCGTGCGCGTGCGCTATCAGCGACCCTTCGACTTTCTCGAGGCAGACCGCGAAGCTTGGTACGTCACGACCGCCGACTTCGTGACCACCGAGGACGGCTCGGGCATCGTCCACATCGCACCCGCCTTCGGTGCCGAGGACATGGAGGCCGGACGGACCTGGAACCTTCCCGTCCTCAACCCTGTCGACCTGGAAGGCAAGTTCACCGCCCAGGTGCCGCCGTTCGAAGGGCTGCCCGTCAAGGAAGCCGACGAGCACATCATCGAAGACCTGCGCGAGCGCGGAATCCTGGTCCGCCGGGCCGCCTATACCCACACCTACCCGTTCTGCTGGCGCTGCCACACCCCGCTGCTCTACTACGCGCTGACCTCATGGTATGTGCGCACAACAGCCGTGAAGGACGCGCTGCTCCGCGAGAACGCGCAGGTCGATTGGCATCCAGAGCACATCCGGGAAGGACGCTTCGGGGACTGGCTCGCTCACAATGTGGATTGGGCCATCTCCCGCGCCCGATATTGGGGGACTCCCCTGCCGATCTGGCGCTGCCCCCAGGGACACGCCCACTGCGTCGGATCCTTTGCCGAGTTGGGGGAACTGTCCGGCCGTGACATGTCGGGCTTCGACCCCCACCGCCCGGCGGTGGACGAGATCGGCTTCCCCTGCCCTGAGTGCGGAGAGGAATCCCGGCGCATCCCGGACGTCCTCGACGCTTGGTGGGACTCCGGATCGATGCCATTCGCTCAATGGCACTACCCGTTCGAGAACTCGGATCTCTTCGACTCACGGTATCCGGCCGACTTCATCTCCGAGGCCATCGACCAGACCCGAGGTTGGTTCTACAGCCTGATGGCCGTGGGGACCCTGCTCTTCGATCGCTCCCCCTATCGAACTGTGGTCTGCCTGGGCCACATCGTTGATCGAGAGGGACGCAAGATGTCCAAGTCGGCCGGCAACGTGCTCGATCCCTGGAGCGTCCTGGACGTGCAGGGGGCCGACGCGTTGCGATGGTTCCTCGTCTCATCGGGTTCTCCGTGGTCAAGCCGGCGCATCTCTCCTGAGGCCATCCAGGAAGGGCTTCGCCGCTTCCTGCTGACCCTCTGGAACACCCACGTGTTCTTCGTCTCCTACGCCCGCATCGACGGGTTTGATCCTGCCGGCGCCGCGCCGGCAGTTGCCGACCGTCCCCTGCTGGACCGCTGGATCCTCTCGGAACTCCACCAGCTGGTCGCCGACGTCACCTCGGCGCTGGAGAGCTACGACGCCACGGGCGCAGGCCGTGGAATCGAGAGCTTCGTGGACGGGCTGTCGAACTGGTACGTGCGCCGCTCACGCCGCCGCTTCTGGAAAGCCGAGTCCGACGCGGACAAGCAGGCCGCCTACCACACGCTCTACGAGTGCCTGACGACGCTGTCCAAGCTGCTGGCCCCGTTCACTCCCTTCGTCGCCGACGCCCTCTACCGCAACCTGACCGTCGGACCCTTCCCCGAATCCCCCGAGAGTGTCCACCTCGCAGCGTGGCCCCAGGCCGATCCCGCGACGGTCGACCTCGAGTTGGGTCAGGCCATGTCAACGGTGAGGCGACTCGTCGCCCTGGGCCGTCAGGCACGCACCGAGACCAAGGTCCGAGTTCGACAGCCGTTGGCTCGCGCGATGGTCAGTGCCCCGGCCGGTGAGCGCCGGGGCGTGGATCGCTTGGCGGACTTGATCTGTGAAGAGCTGAACGTCAAGGCCGTGCAGTGGGCGCAGAGCACGGGCGGATTAGCTTCCTACCGCCTGACTCCTCAGTTTCGTGCCCTCGGGCGCCGTTTCGCCTCGCGGACCAAGGAGGTCGCCGAGGCGATCTCCAAAATGGACGCGGAGGCCGTGGCCACCGCCTTCGCCGCGGACCAGCCGGTGACTGTCGATCTCTCGAGTGAGGCTGTGACCCTGACCGCCGAAGAGATCCAGGTGATCGAGGAGCCTCGCACGGGATGGCACCTGGCTTCCGACGGTCCATACTCCGTGGCGCTGGATCTCGAAATCAGCCCGGACTTGCGCCTGGAAGGTATGGCCCGCGAGCTTGTGCGGGCTATCCAGGACCTTCGAAAGGAGGCCGGCCTCGCTCTCGAGGACCGGATCGAGCTCTGCGTTTCGGGCAGCCCCGAGGTGACCACGGCTCTCGATGCCTGGAAGTCCTATGTGCAGGAAGAAACCCTTGCAGTCACCTTGCTCGCCCAGCCCAAACTCCAAGGGAACACCACAACCATCAGCGTCGAGGGGGCCAGCGTCCAGGTGTGGCTTAAGACCGTGGTTGAGGCGTAGCGGCAGGCACTCAGACTGCGCGCGCCCGGACACAGGAAATGGTCGGGCCCCCAACCGGGGGCCCGAATCCTTGCATGCGCGAACGTGTGCGACTAGGGCTTGCAGACCCCGCAGGGCTCCAGGCCGCGGCGGCGCGCCTTCTGTTTGGTCATGCTCTCGGTCACGGGCGCCGATTTGACGAAGCGGCACTCAGCGGTGTGGTACTTGTCCCGGTCCGGAATGACGATGACCTCCGGAGCGGCTGCCGGGGCCTTGGCGGGAGCCTTGGCGGCAGCGCGAGCCGGGGCCGCCTTGGAGATTGCTCTGGCCGGCGCGGCCTTGGCGGGAGCCTTGGCGGCAGCGCGAGCCGGGGCCGCCTTGGAGATTGCTCTGGCCGGCGCGGCCTTGGCGGGAGCCTTGGCGGCAGCGCGAGCCGGGGCCCCCTTGGAGATTGCTCTGGCCGGCGCGGCCTTGGCGCGCATCGGGCGCTCAGGCTCAGCTTCGGCCTCAGCGGACTCGGAAAGTAGCGCCGTGAGGACACTGCTCTCCACCGGCTTCGCTACCGGCTCCGCCGGAACGGTCACGGTCCTCTCGGCGGGCGCCGAAACGGTCGGAGTGACCGGAGCCCACGGCCGCTCGGCCGGGGTCGGAGCCGCCGCCCCCGCCCGCACGCCCGGACGCCGCTGGAGTACGCCCAGCAGCAGCGCGACCGCAGCCACGACACTCCCCCCTATCGAAACCCAGATGAAAGTCAGGGTGGTCTGGAAGAGCCCGACCACCAAAGCGACCAGCGCAACTATGACCAACCCGAAGCTCAGGACTATCAAGACCGCACCACCTTCCAGGAGTAACCGGAGCGCAAAACGCCTATCACTCTACCGTTGCGGGCCTCGCACCCACAACTACCCGGCCATGAGCCTATTGAGTCGGGGGCGGCGCCCAGGCGCCCGGAGTGGGCTGCGCGGACGAGAGGCCGGCTGGAGGAGTAGGAGCCTCACCGATCTGCGGAGCTGCCATCGTCTCCAATGCCCGCAGTTCCTGCTGCAAGAAAGCCCGCATCCGCGAGGCGTGGTCCGCCCCGAATCGCTGCAGCGATCCCAGCCACTCCTCGATCTCGGCCCGGGCACGCGCCGCGTTGGCCTGGAGCGCCTCCCCTTGGACCTTCAACTGGGCCTCCACCGCCTCCGCCCGCCCCCGAGCCTGAGCCAGCAGGGTGTCCGATTTCTCCCTGGCCTCGCTCAGTGTGACGTCGGCCGTCTTCTGCGCAACCAGCAGGGTGCGTTTGAGCATGTCGCTGACTTCCTGCTCCTCGCCGGTGCGCGCCTCGAGTTGGGCGTTGCGGTCCCGCAGGCTGCGCACCTCGACGTACAGGCGCTCGAAGGCGTCACTGACCTCATCCAGGAAGGTGTCAACCTCCTCCTGGTCGTAGCCGCGGAACACGACCTTGAACTGCTTGTGTTGGATGTCCAGGGGACTCATCGACGCCTCGTTCACGCGTGTCACCTCCAGGGGCACTTCCGGAGTGCTCATCCTACCTCCCAGTTCCGCATCCGAAAGCCTGGGATACGAGGAAGAGCACCGCAAAGAGCAACATCGGAGACAGGTCCAAACCCGCCGAGCCGAATCGCACCGGGCGCAACAGTCGCCGAGCCGGGCGCATCACGGGCTCGGTGACGTCGTAGAGAATCCCGTAGACCGGAACCATTCCCTTCGGGGGACGGCCACCGAAAGCCAGCAGCAACCAGTCGAGCAGGATCCGAGCGATGAGCAGGAAGGACGCGAGTTTGACGGCCGTGCACAGTACCTGACGCAGCAAGCTTGCTCTCCTGTCTCGGCCCGGCGTCGCGATGATCGCCTAGAACTGGTTGAAGAAACCCCTCTCCTCCAGTCGACGGCGCTCTTCGGCGGAAACCTCGACATTGGCGGGGGTGAGCAAGAACACCTTGTCTCCCACTCGCTCGATGCGACCCTCCAGACCGAAGGTCAGGCCACTGGCGAAGTCCACCAAGCGCTTGGCCACCTCGTTCTCCAGGCCTTGGAGATTCATGATCACCGGCACGCCTGAACGGTACTGCTCGCCGACTTCCTCGGCGTCGTTGAACCCGCGCGGCTCCACGGTGTGCAGCTTGAACTCCGGCGCCGGGATCGGGCGAATCACCGCTTGCGGGGCGGGCGGGCTCTGCGCCGGCACCCGATGACGGCTGGCCGCGACCTCCTCACGAGAAAGCTTGCGTATCGACGGAACGTCCCGCGACTCATAGGCGCCACCGTAGCCCTGCGGCCCTTCCGCCACCTCAGGGAGTTCCTCGTCTTCCTCGTCCTCGACGAGACCGAGCCAGATGAGGCTCCGCTTCCAGAAACCTGCCATCCTCACTCACCCTCCCCGGGGAGGCCTGGGACCGAAAAGGGCGGTGCCGACTCGCACCAGCGTCGCGCCCTCTTCCACCGCCACCTCGAAATCGCCGCTCATACCCATTGACAGATCTGCGAGGTCCAGGCCCGGAAACTCCTCAGCGAGCCGGTCCCGCAGGCCGCGCAATCGTGCGAATGCCGGGCGGGCTTGCTCAGGGTCGGACACCCACGGCGCGATCGTCATCAGGCCCCGCACTCGCAGGTCCCCTGCGCTTGCCAGCACCGACACCAACTCACCCGCCTCTTCGGCGGCTACTCCTCCGGGCGGCGCCCCGGGTCCCGCGTTTACCTGCACGAGGACCTCCGGAGCACGACCGGTCTCGGACGCCCGGTGCTGCAAAGCCTCCACCAAAGCAACCCTGTCGACCGAATGGATCATATGCGCCAAATCGACAACGAATCTTACCTTGTTGCGCTGGACCGAACCAATGATGTGCCAGCGCAAGTCGCGAGCCAGTTCTCCCAAGGCCTGCCGTTTGGCCAGCGCCTCCTGGACGTAATTCTCCCCCACGTCCGTCACTCCGGCCGCGGCGGCGGCCGCCATCTGCTCAACGCCGACTCCTTTCGTGACGGCCACCAGTCTCACCAGGCCGGGGTCCCGACCGGCGCGCACGGCTGCTTCGGCGATGCGCGAGCGCACGCTCTTCAACCTATCGGCCAACTCCCTCACCGAGACCGGCCGCTCACCGCTCAAGCAGAACCACCCCAATCTGCCGGCCCGTGAGCGGGTCGGCCCGGTAGGAGAAGAAGCGTCCCGATTCGCAGCGCGTGCATTCGCCGGACACAACCGCATGGGAAACGCCCAACCTCTCGAGTGCCTGGATCGCGCCGGCGCCCAGATCGACCGCGTCCCTGCCGGCCCCGGACGTGGAGCGTGCGAGCGGGTAGCGGTCGGTGATCTCCCACATCACCTGCTCGCCCACCTCGAAGCAGCACGGCCCGATACGGGGACCCAGCACGGCCACGACACTTGCGGGATCGGCCCCCGCGGTCAGCCTCTCGACCGCCGCCTCGACGACTCCCGCTCCCAGGCCTCTCCACCCGACGTGGACGGCGGCCACCCGCCCGGCCACCGGATCGGCCAGCAGCAAGGGCAGGCAATCGGCCACCAGCACCCCCAGTGGGAGTCCGGCCACGCCCGTGACCAACGCGTCGGTGTCCGGGATGGCGCTGTGCCGATCGCGTGATCCGGCGCCCCGATCCACCTCGCCCACCTCAACCACTCGCGCCCCGTGAACCTGTCGGCCCAACACCAGCGAGCCGGAGTCGAAGCCCAGTGCGCGAGCCAGGCGCCGGCGGTTCTCCTCCACCGATTCGGGGTCGTCCTCGACCGCGAAGCTCAAGTTTGCGCCGGCCAAGTGACCCTCCGACACCCCGCCGAGCCGGCCGGAGAAGCCGACTCGGATCCCGGACGTGGCAAGGGCCGGGACCGTGAGCAGGGGAAGCGAACCCGCGGTCCCGACCCTCAGGGCTCCGTTTCCGGAGCCGGACCAAACCAGCACGTCTTACTTCTTGAGGAACGACGGAATGTCCAGATCGTCTTCCTCGGGTTCGAAAACGACGGCGCGCCCACCCCGCGGCGAGGGCCCCACGGTGACCGACTCCTCTTCGAAAACCTCTTCCTCGTCCTCGAATATCTCAGCCTCGAGGACTTCCGGCTCGACCTGCTCGTGCCCCCACGACTCCGCGCGAGACACCGCTGCGGCGGCCGGGTGAGAAACCGTCTGGGCCCCCTCGAATCCGGCCGCGATGACCGTCACGCGCACCTCGTCACCGAGGGAGTCGTCGATGACCGCGCCCCAGATGATGTTGGCTTCTGGGTGAGCCGACCGGGCGATGATCTCGGCCGACTCGTTGACCTCGAGCAAGCGCAGATCGCTGCCTCCCGAGATGCTCATCAGTACACCGCGCGCACCATCGATCGACGCCTCCAGCAACGGGGAGGAGATCGCCATGCGAGCCGCCTCGACCGCCCGGTTCTCCCCACGAGCGTTGCCCATTCCCATAAGAGCCGAACCGGCGTTGGACATGACGGCCTTGACGTCGGCGAAGTCGAGATTGATGAGCCCCGGAGTCGTGATCAGGTCGGTGATGCCCTGGACGCCCTGCATCAGAACCATGTCCGCCATGCGGAAGGCCTGGAGCACGCTGGTGGTCTCATCGGAGACCTGAAGCAGTCGGTCGTTGGGGATGATGATGAGGGTGTCCACCTTGCTCTTCAGGGAGTCGACTCCCTGCTCGGCCTGCAGGGCACGGCGCCGGCCCTCGAAGCTGAACGGGCGGGTCACCACACCGATCGTCAGGGCTCCCAGGCTGCGGGCTATCTCCGCCACAATTGGAGCGCCGCCCGTGCCGGTTCCCCCACCCTCGCCGGCAGTCACGAAGACCATGTCGGCGCCCTTGAGGACCTCCTCGATCTCATCGCGGTGGTCGTCCGCCGCCTGCCTTCCGAGGTTGGGGTCGGAACCCGCGCCGAGCCCCCGAGTCAGTTCCCGACCGATGTCGAGCTTGACGTCGGCATCCGACATGAGCAAAGCCTGGGCGTCGGTGTTCACCGCGATGAACTCGACTCCTCGCAGGCCAACTTCGATCATCCGGTTGACGGCATTCACGCCCCCGCCACCGATGCCCACAACTTTGATCACCGCCAAGTAGTTGTGCGGTGTAGCCGCCACAATTACCGACCTCCTCTCCCCCGTTCGCGACGCGCAAGAAGCCCTGCCGCATATTGACGTCCTTGACGACCAACCGAAGGCGGCAACCTCTACTTTAGACTTATGGTTATATAAACCTCCGGTTTGGCCAGAGACACTACACCGGCCCCCAAAGGGCGTCAAGGCAGAAGTCGCCCAAGTGGAGAAATTCGCCCGAATCCGGCGGTGCGAAGGCGGACTTCGCTTCCCGTGGGCCCCCTCAGGCACTCTTGGGTCTGAGCACGGGAGCTCCGGGCGCTCGCACGTCGAGGTAGTCGAGGGCTGTACCCTCCGAGGCCGCCCGGCTAAGCATGAGCAAGATCGCACGATCCTTTCTCTCCTGCTCATCGGCCGACCCGTACCTAACACGCACGCCCGACGCGAGAACCAGCTCGAGTCCATCTACGCCCCGAGCGTCTACCCCGACCACTTGCCTGGCCACTTCGGGATCGAGCCCGGCCACCACCGCCAGGGCATTGGCGACCGCCAGGTTGCCGTTCACTCGATCGCCTGCGGTCACTTTCTCCACCGGCAGGCCCCCCACGAGCACCTCGGGCAGCCGCCCCCGATCCGCCTGAGGGCCGAGAACCACCCCGTCCCCGGCCACCAGCACCACGCCTTGCGACTGAGCCAGGGCAACCAGTGGTGCGCGCTCCCTGATAGTGATGAGGATCCCTGAAGGGGGCATCCTCGACACCTTCGCACGAGCCACCCAGGGGTGGGCCTCCAGCCGCCGGCGCGCTCGGTCCAGGGGCAGGCTCAGGACGTTCTCTCCCCCCTCCAGCCCCGATGCCGCGATGACCTCCTGGCGGGAGATGGCGGCATTGCCCTCCACACTGATGTGATCCAGCTCAAACAGGCTGGAGCGATACAGCCGGTACCCGCCGTAGCCCACACCGCACACGAGCGCACAGACCCCCAGCCCCGCCAGGAACCGCCGGCGCCGGCGCCGGACCAGCTCTCTTCGCCGTGCCGCAAAGACGCGCTCCCCGACAACCGCCGCCCTTGGCACCGGTCTATACCTCTACTTCAGATGTGGAGTCGAATCGCCCCACGAGCTTAACCTCGGGCTCCAGATCGACTCCTTCTCTCTCCAGCACCAACCGACGCACACTGTCGATCAGAGCTTTAACCTCGCCCGCCCGCGCACCGGCCTCAGCGACGATGAAATTGGCGTGCAGCTCGGAGACCCTGGCCAACCCGACGGAAAGGCCCTTGCCACCGGCCGCCTCGATCAGACGGCCGGCCGAGTCTCCCGCCGGATTGACGAACACGCTGCCGCAATTGCGCCGATTGACCGGCTGCCGCTCCCTTCGCCATGCCAGTATCTCGCACATCCGGCCGCCGATCTCCTGTTCCACGCCGGGCTCGAGCACGAACCTGGCGGCCGTCACGACCTGGCCGTTCGTCAGACCCGTCCGCCGGTAGCGGAAGCCAACATCGTCCCGATCGACCCAACGACCCTCGCCCTGGGGCATCTCGACAACGCGCACGCGCTGGATGACCCCTCCGAGGTCTCCCCCGTGGGCACCCGCGTTCATCCGCATCCCGCCGCCCAGCGATCCGGGGATGCCCACCGCGAATTCCAGTCCGGTCAACCCGGCCTCCCGCGCGGCCCGGGACACCGCCGCAAGGGGCGTTGCGCCGCCCGCCTCCAGAAAAGTCCCGTCAACCGTCGTCCAGCGGAAAGCCCGCCCCAAGTGCAGGGCCAGACCGTCGAACCCCTCGTCTGAGATGAGCAGATTGGAGCCCTCCCCGATAACGAGCATGGCAAGCCCGGTCGCCCGCAGGACCTCCCCCACCGCCACCAGGTCGGCCTCGTCCTCGATCTCCGCGAAAACCGCCGCCGGACCACCGATCCGAAACGTCGTCAGCGCCGCCAGTGACCAACCTCGGCGGACCTTGCCCTTCAACTTGCCTCGAAGCAGGCGGGCAGCCTCGCCCGCAAATTCGGTCACGTCTTCCCGGGCGGTCACCGGCCGGCCTCCTCCAAGAGGCACAATCCGAAGCGCTCCGCAAGGCGCTCCAACACCAAGTCCGGCAGTAGAGTCACGTCTCCCGCGCCCATGGTCACGACCAGATCGCCCGGACGAGCGCGCCGGGCCACGAAGTCGGCGGCCTCCGCAAGATGCGGCAGGTACGCCACCTGTGCGTCGGGGCGTACGTCGAGCAGTCCTTCGACCACGCGCTTTCCCGTGATACCCGGAATGGGCGCTTCCCCCGCGCCGTAGACATCCGTGACCACCACCAGGTCGGCTCCGACCAGGGAAGCTCCCATTTGTAGGCCCAGCGCGCGAGTGCGCGAGTAGCGGTGTGGCTGGAGCACGGCGAACACGCGCCGGTAATGCGCGGTTTGAGCCGCCGACAGCGTTGCCGCCACCTCGGTCGGGTGGTGGGCGTAGTCGTCCACCAGGCTCACCCCGCCGGCCGATCCCCGGGGTTGAAAGCGCCTGGCCACCCCCGTGTACCTGCCCACCCCCGCGGCCACGGCATCGAAAGACAAACCGAGCGACAGGGCCATCGCGGCTGCGCCCACGGAGTTCTTGACGTAGTGACGACCCGGCACCCGGATTTCGACGCGTCCCAAACGCTCTCCCCAAGCCACCAGGTCGAACCGGCTGCCGTACGGGAGAACCTCGATATGCGCGGCCGCCACGTCCGCACGGCCATCCACTCCCCCCCCGCTCTGCGCCGGATCGATCCCGTAGGTCACCACCCGGCCCGTGACGGACCCGGCCAAACCGGCCGCGCCCGCATCGTCATGGCAGAGCACCGCGACTCCGTCGACCGGGACTAGTTCCACGAACCGGTGGAAAGCCGCTTCCACCTCCGAGAGATCACGGTAGAAGTCGAGGTGGTCGGCCTCGACGTTCGTCACCAGCGCGCCCTCCGGGGCCAGGCACAGGAAGGAACCATCAGACTCATCCGCCTCCGCCACGAAGAACTCCCCCGACCCGTCGTAGGCGTTGGTGCCGGCCTCGTTCAGATCGGCGCCGACCGCGAAGGAAGGGTCCAGCCCCGCCTCTTGAAGTATCAGCACCAGTAAGGAGGTCGTGGTCGTCTTGCCGTGGGTGCCTGCCACCGCCAGCCCCCGGCGCTGCTTCATCAACAGAGCCAGCGCCTCGGCACGACGCAGAACGGGAATCCCCCGGCGGCGTGCCTCCAGCAGTTCCGGGTTGGCTTCGGGAATCGCGGAGGAAACCACCACGACATCGGGAGCCAGCAGGTTGTCCGAGTCGTGGCCCACCCGGATATCGGCCCCCATGACCCGCAAGGCGGCGAGGTGCCGCGACTCCTTCAGGTCCGAGCCGCTGACGATCACACCCCTGGAAAAGAACAACCTGGCCAGCGCGCTCATGCCGGCGCCCCCGACGCCGATGAGGTGCACTGCCTGCAAATCTCCACCGACCTTATCCAGCCTCACACCCGCAACTCCCTCAAGTCCCCAGACACCGCATTCGCTCAAGAAACGCCTGGCGTGGTACGTCCGAAGTTCCCCTACATTCGGTCGCGTCTGCACCCCGAATCGCGGCGTTGCTCGTCGGTTGCATACCTAAAGGTATGCGCCCTCCTCGCGCCTTGCGCTTCGGGCGCACCCGCGCCCTCGGTGTGTACGGCGAATCTGGACGCACCACACTAGCCCTCTTGCCTCCCTCCGGCGAAGGCGATCTCTTCGACGTAGCCGGCCAGCGCTTCGGCCGCGTGCGGCCGTCCCCATGCGCGCGAGGCGACCGACATCGAGGCGAGCAGTGCCTCATCGCCCAATACCCTCTCGACCTCCTCCACCAGGCGATCGGCGTCCACCTCGGAATCCGCCAGCACCCGGGCCGCGCCGACCGACTCCAAGGCCCTGGCGTTGGCCTCCTGATGGTTGGCCGTCGCGAAGGGGTAGGGCACCAGTATGGCCGGCAATCCCACCGCGGACACCTCGCTCACGGTGGTTGCCCCCGAACGCGACACCACCAGGTCCGCCGCGGAGTATGCCAGGTCCATGCGATCGACGTAGCCGAACCAGCGCACGCTCAGGCCACGGGCCCCCGGCACAGCCTCCTGCCAGTCCCGACCGACCGACTCCAGATTGGCGGCCCCACATACATGGACGATCTGGAGAGACCTGGGTTGTCTCCACAAACCGGTGGCCCGGATCAGCGCCTCGTTGAGCCGGCGTGCCCCCTGGGAACCGCCGAAGACCAGCAGAGTGCGCCGCCGGTCCTCCAGATCAAGAGTCCTCAGAGCCTCCGCTCTGACGGCCGCCCGGTCAAGCTCCGCGATGCCCGCCCTGACCGGATTGCCGGTGACTCGCACCCGACAACGGCGAGGAAAGAAGGCCGCGCTGCTCTCAAACGTCACCGCCACATGGGGCGTGAACCGCGCCCCGATCCGGTTGGCAAGTCCGGGAATCGCGTTCTGCTCGTGCAGCAACGCCGGCAGACCCAGCAGACGTGCCGCCACGATGGCGGGCAGACTGACATAGCCGCCCATCCCGACGACCATCTGCGCACCTTGAGCGCGCAGCAGCTCGCGCGCCGCCATGACGGCCCGGCCGGCGGCGAGCGGAGCTCTCAGCGAGCCCAGAGATACCTTGCGAGACATGGGAAGCGCGGTAATCAGATCCAGCGGGTAGCCGGCTTGAGGGACCACCCGGTTCTCGAGGCCGCGAGCGGTGCCGACGAAGGACACCTCGTACCCCGACCTCGAGCGAAGCGCATCGGCCAGCGACAGCCCGGGGTAGACGTGGCCCGCGGTTCCGCCCCCCGCGATGGTCACCCTCATGCCCATGCCGGACCCCCCAGCCCGATTGACCTCATCGCCGGCCGGTCGCCCCGGCCCGTTTGCCCGACCAGGCATCCTGGCGCGCCACGTTCAAGAGGATCCCCGCGCCGACAAGCGAGAAGAGAAGTGAAGACCCGCCCGAGCTCACCAGTGGAAGCGGCACGCCGGTTATCGGCAGCAGACCCACAACCGCCCCCATGTTCACCAGCGCCTGGAACAGCAGCCAGACGGTGACGCCGACGGCGAGGTAGCGCCCGAACTCGTCGGGCGCCCGCCGAGCCACGCGCACTCCCGCATAGCCCAGCATCAGGAACAACGCCAGCACCGACAGGGTGCCGGTCAGACCCAACTCCTCACCGATGATCGCGTAGATGAAGTCGGTGTGGCTGTTGGGCAGGTAGCCCCACTTCTGGGCGCTGGCGCCCAGGTGACGGCCGAACCACCCTCCCGACCCCAAGGCAATCCGCGCCTGGACCGCTTGGTAGCCGATCGTGTCGGAATAGACCCCGGGATCCCGGAAAGACAGGATGCGATCCCGCCGATACCCCTCCGAGAACATCAGCCCGACCGCCCCAACCAACCCCCCACCGCCAATGGTGGCCAGGAACCGGAACGGAGCCCCGCTCACGAACAGCACCGCGAACCCGGTGACGACCAGGATCATGGTGGTGCCCATGTCGGGCTCGGCCATGACTAGCGCGGCTATCACAGCCAGCGCGGGGAACAGGGCCGGCACTATCAGATGAACGAACTCGTCCAGCCGGTCCCCCTTCCTCACCAGCAAGTCGCCCAAGAAGACCACGACTGCCAGCTTGGCCATCTCCGATGGTTGCACCCGGATCAGACCGAAGTCGATCCAGCGAGTGGAGCCGTTGGCGGTGTGGCCGAGCCCGGGATGAAACACCACCACCAGCAGGACGACGGTCAACCCCAACAGCGGATAGGCGAGAGTGCGCCACCAGTGGTAGTCCACCCGCGACGCCACGAGCATGAGGGCGAGGCCGACGAGGCCCCAGATCATCTGCTTTTCAAAGAGCACGAAGCTCGATCCGTACCGGGCATAGGAAGTGACCGAACTGGCCGAGAGCACCATCACGAAACCGATGAGCGTCAGCAGCGCCACCGGCAGCAGCACGAGCACGTAGCTCGCGGTGCGCCGTCCCCGCCCCCCGTTCACCGGTTCGCTCGCCCGCCCGTCCGCGTCCCGCCTGGCGCGAGCCAGTTGTGGGGCCATTATTCGACGCACGCTCGACCGAAACCCCTCATCGCGCGCCCGTCGGCGGGACGCCTTCCGGCGCCCGGTCTTGTGAACGTCAACTCCCGTCGAGCGAGTCCCCTTGTCGAGTGTCCCGCCGTGGACGCTCACGACATGCCCGTCCCGCTCGACTCACCGACGGACGAGCGTGAGGCCACGGCAACCACCAGCGACTCCACGGCGGCCCGGAACACTCGCCCGCGCTCCCGGTAGTCCTCGAACATGTCCTGGCTCGCGCACGCGGGCGAGAGGAGCACGGTGTCGCCGGGACGCGCCATCGCGAACGCTCGTCTCACGGCCTCTCCCATGGAGGATGCCGCATCGACCGGAGCAACTCCCGCAGCCGCGAGCGCCCTGACAAGATCCGGGGCTGCTTCGCCGATGACGACCGCCCCCGCGATCCGCTCGGCACTCCGGCCGACCAGGTCGTCGAAGGACAGACCCTTGTTTCTTCCACCGGCGATCCAGATCACCCTCGGAAATCCCTCGATGGCGGCCAGCGCCGCATGCGGATTCGTGCCCTTGGAGTCGTTGACGAAGAGCACTCCATCGACCTCGGCGACCGGCTCGACCCGGTGAGGTTGGGACTCGAAGGCCGCCACCGCGGAGGCTATCGCCGCGGACGGAATCCCGGCGTGCAGCGCGCATGCGGTCGCCGCGATCGCGTTGGAGAGGTTGTGCCGGCCGGCCGGCCGCAGCGTGCCAATCTCCCAGATTCTCTGCGCCCGGCCGGTCAGACGGGATACCACAAAGCCCTCGGCCACTCCCACTTCCCCGGCGTTCGGCTCGGTGGTGCGGAATGGGGTCGGCCAGCCGGACGCGCGTTCACCCAGCTTCGTCGCCACCGGATCCTCCGCGTTGAACACCGCCGCGTCGGCGCTGGTCTGACGCTGCCAAACGCGCGCCTTGGTCTGCTCGTAGGCGGAGAAGCTACCGTGCCAGTCGAGGTGATCATCGGCCACATTCAGCAGAACCCCTGCAGCGGCCCAGAAATCCTCCACAAACTCAAGCTGGAAGCTGGAGATCTCGGCCACAACCAGCTCGGGCGAGCCCGCCGAGAAAGCCACTTCCACCAGCGGGGTGCCGATGTTGCCGCCGGCCAGCGTGCGCCGGCCTCCCGCCTGGCACATTGCCGCGAGTAAGTGTGTGGTCGTCGTCTTGCCGTTGGTGCCGGTCACCGCCAGCATCGGGCAGGCGATGAATCGGCAGGCCAGTTCTACCTCGCTCCAAACGTCGATCCCGGCGCCAAGCGCCGCCGCGATCACCGGATGGCTCGGGGGAACGCCGGGGCTGACGATCACCAGTCCCGCACCCCGCAGAGCCGAGGGATCCGCCCCCCCCAAGCGCAGCACGCAGCCCATCGCCTGGAGGTCGACCAGCGCCTCTCCGAACTGCGCCGCCGGCTTGTCGTCCACGGCGGTGATATTCGCTCCAAGACCGACCAACCGCCGCGCGGCCGCGCGGCCGCTCGATCCCAAGCCGACGACGACCACGGGCAGATCCCTCCACGCGATCTCCCCACCGCGCTTACCCGCAAACCGCCTGGCCACCTACGCCCCCCCGCGCGCCAGGAATTCCCCGTAGAACAGTCCGAGGCCCAGCGCAACCGCCAGCCCCGCCACGATCCAGAACCTCACGATCACGGTGAACTCCGGCCAGCCGAGCAGCTCGAAATGGTGATGAATGGGCGCCATCTTGAAGACGCGCCGATGGGCGGCCCTGAAGGAGACGATCTGGAGGATGACCGATATGGTTTCCATCACGTACAGCCCGCCGAGCACGAGCAGTAGCAACTGCGTGTCCGTCACGATGGCCAGAGCCGCCAGTCCTCCGCCGAGCGCCAGCGAACCGGTGTCACCCATGAAGATCCGCGCCGGAGCGGCGTTCCACCACAGGAAACCCGCACAGGCCCCCAGCCCGGCCGCGGCAACCATCGAGATGTCCTGGGCGTGGGGTACCGCATAGCACGCGCTGCCGCCGATGTCGCCGCAGAAATGGCGGAACTGCCAGAAGGCGATGATGACGTAGGCGCCGAGAACCATCGCCGCCGACCCGCAAGCCAGCCCGTCCAGCCCATCGGTCAGATTCACGCCGTTGCTGGCCGCCGAAACCATGAACACGACCCAGAAGTAGAAGAGCCATCCCAGCGTCAGGCCCGTCTGACGAACGAAGCTGACCTGGGTGCCCATCCCGGCCCAGTGCACCGCCAGGTAGCCGAGGAGCACTGCCACCGAGACTTGCCCGATGATCTTGGCCGTCTTGTTCAGTCCCAGGTTGCGCTGATGGCGCACCTTCAGGAAGTCGTCGATGAAGCCAACGATGCCCAGTCCCACCATCACCAGGATCACGAGCATGCCGCGCGCCGAGAAACTCCCTCCCGCCACGTGACCCAGCAAGTAGCCGGCCACGGTTCCCGCGATGATCACGCTGCCGCCCATCGTGGGCGTGCCCCGTTTGGTTAGGTGGCTCTCCGGGCCGTCCTCTCGGATCTCTTGTCCGTAGCCGCGCCGGCGGAACGCCCGGATGGCCAGCGGTGTGCCCAGCAACGCCACCGCCAGCCCGATCGCCGCCGAAAGCAACACGCCCCTCATCGCACCGCCTCCGTCAGGGTGCCCGCCAGCAGTCCGTCCACGATCCGCTCGAACCTGGCCACGCGAGAGGCCTTGACCAACACCGTGTCCTGCGGGGCGAGGCGCTTGGCCAGGAATGCGACCGCTTCCTCGGCCGTGTCCAGCGCGACGGCGCGGTCGTTGGGCATGCCTCGCCGGCGCGCCGCGCCGACCGTGAGGTGAGCATTTCGACCCACGCCCACCAACCGATCGATGCCAAGACCGGCGACCAGCTTGCCCAGCTTCTCGTGAGCGTTGCGGGTGGCCGATCCCAACTCGGCCATCTCTCCGAGCACCGCCCACGCTCTGCCCTCTCCGCGCAGGGCGGCGAGCGCGCGCAGGGCGGCGGCCATCGAATCCGGGTTGGCGTTGTAGGCGTCGTTCACGATCCGAATCCCGTCCGGCCTTTGGAGCACTTCCATGCGCATGGGCGAGCCCTTGGCCGCCGCCAGACCCAGCGCGATCTCGTCGACTGTCAGCCCCAACGCGAAGCCCACGGCCGCGGCGGCAAGTGAGTTGGAGACCTGGTGCTCCCCCGGCACCGCCAGCGCGACTTCCGCTTCGCCGTTCGGCGCGATCAGGGTGAACACCGGACAGCCCTTGGCATCCAGTCTGACGTCTCGCGCACGCACCGCCGCCTCCGCCCGGCACCCGAAGAGCAGCACCGCGGCCCGGGTCCGGCCGGCCATCTCCGCCACCATCTCGTCGTCGGCGTTCAGGATCGCCGTTCCCGAAGCCGCAAGCGCCTCGACCAGTTCGGCCTTGGCCTCGCCGATCGCCCTGACCGACCCGAACAGCCCCACATGGGCCGGACCCACGTTCGTCACGACGCCGATCTCGGGGCGGGCCAATCCACACAGCTCGGCGAGCTGGCCAGGGCCGCGCGATCCCATCTCCAGCACCAGCGCCTGGGTGTCCGCTCCGGCCGACAGCACGGTGAGCGGCACTCCCAGCTCGTTGTTGAACGAGCCCTCCGCCGCCACGGTGCGAAACCGTCGCGAGATCACGCCGGCCACGAGGTCCTTGGTGGTGGTCTTTCCGGTGCTGCCGGTCACGGCCACCACCCGGGCCGTCAGTCGCTCTCGAACCCGCCTTGCCAGTTGCTGAAGGGCCGCAAAGGGATCGGTCACCACGACCGCGGGCACACCGACCTGGCGAGAAATCACAGCGGCCACGGCACCCACCTCGATGGCCTGCCCCGCGTAGGCATGCCCATCGGAGTGCTCTCCCCGAAGAGCAAAGAACAGGGCGCCCGGCACGGCACGCCGCGAGTCGATGCACACCGACGCAACGGCGGCGGCGGGATCCGCACCCCCCGCCAGTCGTCCGCCGGTGATCGCGGCGATCTCGGCCAGCGAGAGAGCGATCATCGCCCCGGCCCATCCTGGCAGGCCTGGAACCCAAGTGCCCCAATCTCTTCGGCCACCACGACCCGATCGTCGAACGGCAGGGTCCGATCGGCGAACTGCTGGCCGGTCTCGTGGCCCTTGCCCGCGATGACCACCGTGTCGCCGGCACGTGCCTGCTCCAGGGCCACGTGGATCGCCCAACGCCGGTCGGGCTCCACCAGGTAGCTCCCGCGCGCCAATGACGACAGCCCCGATTCGATCTCCGCGATGATCGCCAGAGGGTCTTCAGAGCGAGGGTTGTCGGACGTCACGACCACCAGATCCGCCAGTCTCCCCGCGGCCCGGCCCATCAGGGGGCGCTTGCCCCGATCGCGGTCTCCCCCGCACCCGAACACCACGATCACCCGCTCGAGCGCCAACTCGCGCGCCGCGGTCAGCACCCGCTCCAACCCGTCCGGGGTGTGCGCGTAGTCGACCACGACGGAGAACGGCTGCCCCGCCTCGACCCGCTGGAACCTGCCCGGCACACCTTCGAGACTGCCCGCAGCTTCGGCCGCCACCGAGAGATCCACACCCAAGTGATGGGCCCCGGCCACGGCCGCGAGGCAATTGGAGACGTTGAAGCGTCCGGGGATGCGAAGCTGCACGGCCGCTTGCCGTCCCTCGGGCCCACTCACGACGAACCGGGAACCCGCGGCAGACAGCTCAACGTCACACGCCCTCCAGTCGGCGTCGCCGTCGAGCCCGAGGGTTTCAACCGGAACGCTCGCCCGGCGGGCCAGTTCACGTCCGGCCGGGTCGTCGATGTTGACGAGGGCGAACTCGGCGTAGTCCTCGGCGAACAACCGGGCCTTGGCCTCGAAGTAGGCTTCCATGTTCCCGTGATAGTCCAGGTGATCCTGGGTGAGGTTGGTGAAGATCGCGACGTCGAAGCGGCAGCCCTCGACTCGGCCCTGGTCCAGACCGTGAGAGGAGACCTCCATGGCCACGGCCTCGACACCTCGATCGGCCATCTCCGCCAGCAGCCGTTGCAGGTCCAGCGCTTCGGGAGTGGTGTGGAGTGAGGCGCGAACTTCCCCTGCCAACCGCGTTTCCACGGTGCCGATCATGCCGGCGGTCAATCCGGCCCGAGCGAAGATGCGCTCCAACAGGTAGGCGACGGTGGTCTTGCCGTTCGTGCCCGTGACGCCGGCGAGTCTCACCCGCTCGGAGGGCATGGCGTAGAAGCAGGCGGCCACGGGTCCCATGGCCGAGCGTACGTTCGGCACTTTCAGCTGAGCGACCGGGAGATCGAGCCAGCGCCCCACGACCAGCGCGGCCGCGCCCCGCTCCACCGCCGCCGTCGCGAAGCTGTGGCCGTCCTTGCTCCCACCCGGCACACAGAAGAACAGGGTCCCGGGCAGGACCGCCCGAGAGTCGTAGGCGAGGTCCAGCACCGGCAAGTTCATCGTTCCGCGAATCTCGGCCCGGGCTGCGGCAGCCAGCGACTCAATCCGAGACTGGTAGCCCATCATCCCTCCGAGCAACGAAAAAGGGCGGGGACACCCCTCGCCCCAACCCTTGACAGACCCATCCCACCACCCGCTCGCGGCACCGAGTTTAGCACAGCACATGGACGCGGCCGAAGCCGGCGCGCCGGTGATGGAGGCTCCCAGCACCGCCGCTCGACACGGCCGTCCAATCACGGCAATCTCCGCAAAGGACTGCCCGAAGGCGCCGGTGATGCCGGGGCGATGCCCAATCGAGCGGCGGCTATCGAGGCGATTCGGGAGAACACCGGCGCGGAAACCACTCCTCCGAAAATGGGGACGGGCTCATCAAGGATGACACCGACCACCAGCCGCGGAGCTTCAACGGGAAGGAATCCCACAAAGGACGCGACGTAGGCGTCGGAGTAGCCCCTCTGCCCCTCGAGTGGCTTACGTGCCGTTCCCGTCTTGCCGGCCACCGAGAGCCCAGGAACGGAAGCGCTCGTCCCGGTCCCGTCGTCGACAGCCTTCTGGAGGATGACGGAAAGCCGGGCGGCCGTCGCCGCCGAGATCACCCGCTCGGCCGCCGGCTCGGCGGCGGCATGCACGTTTCCCCGCTCATCAACCACTGCCTTCAACAGATGAGGGGCAATCCTCACACCGCCGTTGGCGAGCGTGGCGTAGACCTGGCCGATCTGCAGGGCCGTGACGGCAATGCCCTGGCCGATCGGTACCGAGCCCATGCTGGTGCACCAGTAGTTCTTCGGCAGCGGAATCAACCCGGCCGACTCCCCGGGCAGTCCCACCCCGGTGCGCTTGCCGTAACCGAAGCGACGCAAGTAGGAATCCATGCGCTCCTTGCCCAACCGGCCGGCGACCTGGATGGTTCCCACATTGGATGATTCCGAGATGATCTCCGAGAAGGTCAGCCTCTGCGTCGCGTGCTCGTGGGCGTCGTGGAAGACCTGGTTGCACATCGACATCCGGTCGGGCACCACGAACACCTCGTCGGGATTGGTCACGCCCTCCTCGAGCGCGGCCGCGGCGGTGATGACCTTGTTGGCCGAGCCGGGCTCGAAGACGTCGGTGACGGCCCGGTTTCGCCAGGTGCGCGAAGACGCCGCCGCGTAGTTGTTGGGATCGAAGGACGGGTTGTTGGCCAGCGCCAGGATCTCCCCGTTTCGCGGGTCCAGCACGAAAGCCATGCCACCCTTGGCATTGGAGTCCTTGACGCCTTGCGCCAACTCGCGCTCGGTGACGAACTGCAGATAGCGGTCGATCGTCAACATCACGTCTTGACCGGGCTCGGGGGCCCGGTAAGAGCGCATCCCCTGAGGGATCGCGCGCCCGGCCGGGTCACGTTCGGCCACCATCAATCCGGGGGTCCCGCGAAGCTCAGCGTCGTACTGCTGCTCCACCCCGGCCATGCCCTTCCCATCGGCTCCCACGAACCCCAGGAGCTGCGAGCCGAGCTCTCCATCCGAGTAGACGCGCTTGGGTTCATCGATTGTTCCGATGCCCTGGCGTCCCAAGGCTTGCACGGCGTCGGCCGTGGCGCGGTCCACACGTCGGGCGAGGTAGACGAACCGCGTGTTGGCCCGCAGCTTGGATTCGATCTGCGCAGCCGGAAGATGCAGCACCCCGGCAAGCGCCTCGGCGGTGGCCCGCGGTTGCTCGACCATACCGGGATCCGCATAGACCGTCTTGGCGCCGACCGACACGACGAGTTGCTTGCCGTCGCGATCGAAGATTCGGCCCCGCCGGGCCGGCAGTTCCACGGAGCGCAGGCGCTGCTCCGATCCTTGCTCCACGAGCGCTTTCGCCTGGACCACTTGCAGCTGCACGAGCTGACGGGTCAGCATCACGCCGGATATCGCGAACATGACCAGGATCGCCAGGATCCGCCGCCCCGGGTCGCGCCGCGGCGACCGTCTGGTCAGACGACGTACCGCCCCGGTGCGTCCGTTGTCCCGCAAGTCTCTTCGAGGCGCCAACGTCTTCCCCTTTCTCCGGTGGCGCTCCCGGGCACTAGTGTGGTGTGTCCGAAGTTCCCCTACATTCGGTCGCGTCTGCATCCCGAATCGCTGCGTTGCTCGTCGGTTGCATACCTACAGGTATGCGCCCTCCTCGCGCCTTGCGCTTCGGGCGCACCCCCGCCCTCTGTGTGTACGGCGAATTCGGACGCACCACACTAGGGCGCCGTCAGGGCACCCTTGTCCGGGAATGGGCTCGAAAGCGAGGTCCGCTCGGGGGCGGTGGGGGAAGACACCGCCCCCCGGGCGGAACCCTTCGGCGGGGCGACCAGGAACGCCGCCGGCCCGGCACCCACCATGCCGAGGCGGCCCTGAGCTTCGGACTGGATGCGCCCCGGAGACTCCAGGCGATCCACCTCCACCATCAGTTCCTCGTAGCGCGCCTGCCGCTCCGCCGCCGCTTTTCGCAGGCCGGCGATGTGGAAAGCTTGCTGGTTCTCCAATACCGTCAGGGCCAGAAGGCCGAACAGCGCCGCGCTGACCACCGTCAGGGACAAACCCAGGAAAACGAGCCGCCGTCTGCTTTGGACCCTGGAATCGATCTTGACCAACCGAGGCTTCCGCGGCGCGAGATCCTCCCGCCGATAGGGTGAACCCTCCCGGCCGGCAGGCGCCCGGCGCGCGGGAGCCGAGGAGTTCATGCCGCCTCCAACTTCTCGGCCGCCCTGAGGCGGGCCGATTCGGCTCGCGGGTTGACCTCGATCTCGCCGGCCGACGGCCGCTCAGGTCGCCGAGTGATCAGCCGCAGACTCGGCTGATGCCCACACCGGCAGACCGGCACCTCCGGCGGGCAGATGCAGCCCGTTGCCGCTTCCACCAACGCCCTCTTCACGATGCGGTCTTCCAGGGAGTGATAAGACAAGGCCACCAGCCGCCCGCCCGGACGCAGCAGCCGGATGGCCTGAGGTAGGCTGTCCGAGAGTTGCTCCAGCTCGCCGTTGACCGCGATGCGCAGGGCCTGGAAGGTGCGCCGCGCCGGGTGTCCGCCCGTGCGGCGAGCGGCCGCCGGCACGGCCGCCTTTACCAGGTCCACCAGTTCATCGGAGGTCTCGATCCGGTGACGCTTGCGGGTCTGCTCGATGAAGGAGGCGATGCGCGAGGCAAAGCGCTCCTCCCCGTACTCTCTCAGGATTCGCGTGAGCTCCCTGCGAGGCAGGGCGTTGACCAGGTCGGCCGCGGTCACGGCCAGCTCGGGATCCATGCGCATGTCCAGGGGAGCGGCGCTGCGGTAGCTGAAGCCCCGCTCCACGGAGTCGACCTGCAACGAGGAGACACCGAGGTCGTAGAGCGCTCCGCCCAGCCGGTCGATGCCAATCTGGGCGGTCACCCTCTCCATTGCGTCAAAGCTTGCCTTGATCGCCACGAACCTCTCCCCGAACCTCGCAAGCCGAACTCTGGCCGCCTCCAGGGCCTGCGGATCCCGGTCGATCCCCAGAACCCGAGCCTCGGGCGCCGCCTCCAGCAGCGCCATCGCATGCCCTCCCAGTCCGAGCGTCGCGTCCACCACCCAGTCCGCCGCCACGGGAGCGAGCAGATCCACCACTCGCTCCACCATGACGGGCAAATGCCCGAGCCTTTCTCCCTCTCCTGCGCCGGCAGCACTCATCCGGCGTTCAGCAGGCGCAAGGCCAGGAGCGCGGTCCCAACGGTCCCCGCCAGGCTGCCCGCGGTGGCGCCCAGTAGCAGGGCGCTCTCTCGAATCTCCCGGCCGAACTCCTCGCCGGGATCCATCAAGTCCCGTAGCCGCACGGCGCTCGAGCGAAGACCGGAGAAGGAGCCGACAAACCCGATCGCGGCTGGGGTTTCGGCCGTCGCACCTGTGGCGGCAAGCTTCTCGATCATCGTCATCACACCTTGAAGATCGCGCCGGGGATTTCCTCGGACATCTCAGAGAAGGCCCGGTCGGCCGACTCCTGGTACTCGCGCCACCGCTCCTCGCTCCAGACCTCCACCCGCCGGCTGACGCGCACGAAGACCACGTCCCGGTCGAGAGCGGCGTAGGCGCGCAGCACGGGCGGGATCGTGATCCGGCCCTGCGCGTCCAGTTCGGACTCGGTTACTCCCGCGTAGAAGGAGCGCTGGATGGCCCTAGCCTTGGGATCGGGAACCAGCGCGTCCTGCAGCGATGTCTCCACCTGCTCGTACTGTTCCGGGGTGAACAGGAACAGGCAGCGGTCGATGCCCTTGGTCAGGATCACCGACTGCTCGCCGATGTCCTCGCGGAGCTTCTTGGGCATGATGACCCGACCCTTGGCGTCCAGGGAGTGTCGGGCTTCCCCCTTGAAGCTGGTCACGTGCCCTCCATCGCCGCGAATACGCCACCGACGTCCAGATGCGGAGATAGTTCGCCCCGCCTTCCCCACTGACCGCCACTTTAGTGCACTCAATCCCCACCGTCAACCCCCAATCTCCACCCATCTTCCACAAAGCACAACGAAACCCCCACGGGTCTGGGATGGGCTGGCGATGCGACGAGCGGATTGGCCAGTGTGGTGCGTCCGAATTCGCCGTGAACACCGAGGGCGCGGGTGCGCCCGAAGCGCAAGGCGCGAGGAGGGCGCATACCTGTAGGTATGCAACCGACGAGCAACGCCGCGATTCGGGATGCGGACGCGACCGAATGTAGGGGAACTTCGGACACACCACACTAGGTGCTTGCCCGGGCGCTTGCCTAGGCGCTCGCCGGACTCGTTCTCAAGTAGGGGGCCCACTGAGGATCGAGGATGCCCACAGCAACCACGACCCAGAGGGTCTCCCTGGGAACAGCGGGAGGGCGGCGCAGGGTAAGGCCCACCTCTTCGGGAAGCCTGGCCTCCTTGCGTGAGTTGCACGCGCGGCAGGCGGCCACCACGTTCTCCCACGCATGCTTGCCCCCGCGAGAGCGAGGCATCACGTGGTCGACGTTCTCGGCCGGCGCTCCGCAGTACTGACAGGTGTGACCGTCGCGCAAGAACACCGCCCGGCGAGACAGACTGGCGGTGGCGCGGAAGGGCACTCGCACGAAGTGCACGAGGCGGATCACGCTTGGAATCGGTAGGCAAAGCTGGGGGCTGCGGAACGTGCCGCCGTTTGCGTGGAGGATCTCGGCCTTCTCCTTCAGCACGAGCACGACCGCCCGGCGCACACTGACCACGCACAGAGGTTCGAACGTAGCGTTCAGGACGAGAGCTCGACCCACGACACGCTCCTCGCCGGGGGCCCTGGGGCCCGGCTGGAGCGCAGTATACCAACCAGAAGCGGCCGCACGCCCGTGGCGCGGCGGCCTCGCCCCAATGCCGTTGCAGCCAGCCGCCGTGCCCTGCCCCAATCCGGGGCAGGAACCCGGACCCACACTAGCTCAAGATCTCTCCCAGGACCGAGATGAATGCGCTGCGCGCCTGCTCTCCGAACACCGCGAAGACAACGTCTTCCAGGCAGGAGTCCGGCGTGGTCAACAGGTGGGTCTTGAGCGCCTCCCCCATCTCGCGGGCGGCATCCGCCAGGGCGAAGCCTCCCACCCCGGTCCCGAACGCGGGCAGTGCCACCGAAACCAGTTTCTCCTCTTCGGCAGCGGCCAGTGAGGAGCGGGTGGCACGCCGGATCCTGTGGGCGTCGGTTACGAGATCCTGGCCCATCACCGCCGCGTGGATGACCCGGTGAGCGGAGAGCCGTCCCGCGGTGGTGACCACCGACTCTCCCACCGGCCAGGGTCCCTTGGCCATGGCCTCGCGCTCGACCTCGTCACCGCCGGCCCGCTTCAGTGCCCCCGCCACACCGCTTCCCATCCAGCCCGCGTTGTTGGCCGCATTGACGACGGCCTGCACGTCGAGCTCGGCGATGTCGCCTTCCCACACCCACACCCGCGTCGAGCCGATCCGGGCCACCGGAGTGCCTTCCCGTTTCCAGCCTGCCATGCGCTCGCCCCTTCGCGTCGGTCAACGGGGCCTAATCGGCCAGGCCACCTCCGTGCGGTACTCGCTCTCATCGGAGGTCATGCCGGGGCCCACGATGTAGACCTCTCGAGGCGGGCCCGCCGTCTCGTGGCCGTGCTGCTCGATCCACTCCACCAGGTCCCTGTACACGGCCCCGATCTCCGAGTAGGGGCCGACGTGGAGGGTGCACGCCACCGTGCCGGCGGGAATCTCGCCGAAGTTCATTCGCCCCCGCGCCACCACAGTTCCGGCCACGGGCACGCAGATCTCCACGTCCATGTCTTCTTCCATGCTCTCCGAGGTGTGGTAGATGGCCACCGGAGGACCCGCCGGCATGACTTCGACCTCCCCCAGGTAGCCGAACATCTCCCCGAACGCCCGACCAATCAGCTCCCCGATCTGGGACATGGGCGTGGTGGCCCGTATGCCCAGGACCGGCTGGGCGGACACCTCCTTCACTCGGATGTCCCTGCCGACCACTTCCACCTCCCGGGCCATATGGCCGTCATCCCCGGGCCGACGCACCACACTAGCTTTCCTTTCGACCGGTCCGACCCGCCAGTCCTTTCGGAATCCATCGCTGGTGTCGCATGGGTGGAATGGATGCCACGATCCAGGCGGGCTTGAGGCTTCCTGAGGTCAAATACCCCAACCGCGAGGCCAGCGCCCGGCGCTGCCCAAACTCCGCGTGGCACATACCACAACGCCCTTCTATCACCGTCTGCTTGCTCCCGCACCCGGAGCAGTCCAGGATCCTGGACACTAACCCCACCTCCCGCAGGCCGATGTTCCAGCCACCCCGTATCGGGCGACATTGCTAACGTCAGACTGACACCGCCGGAGGCGAATTGGAAGGGCGATCGAGGGCTCTCGACGCACCCGCGAGAGTGGGCAGGATGGGCTCGGGAGGAGTGTTAGACTTGGTTCCGCGCACTCACGGAAAGGAGTCTTCCCCTTGGCCCGCAAAGCTTCCGGACCCACGTTCCAGTCCTTCGCGGACACCTTCGCCAAGGTGCAGACCAACATCGAAAAGGTGATCGAAGGCAAGCACGAGGCCGTCAGGTTGGCGCTCGTCGCCCTGCTGGCTGAAGGACATCTCCTGATCGAGGACGTACCCGGCGTCGGCAAGACCATGCTGGCCAAGGCCATCGCCCGCTCGATCGACTGCTCGGTGCGCCGCATACAGTTCACCCCGGATCTCCTGCCGAGCGACATAACGGGCGTCTCGGTCTACAGCCAGGAGCGAGGGGACTTCGAGTTCAAGCCCGGCACGGTTTTCGCCAACATAGTGCTCGGCGACGAGATCAACCGCGCTTCCCCCAAGACTCAGTCGGCCCTGCTGGAAGCCATGGAAGAGCGCCAGGTCTCGGTGGATGGCATCACCTATCAACTGGCATCTCCCTTCATGGTCATCGCCACACAGAACCCCATCGAGCACGAGGGGACATTCCCTCTGCCCGAGGCGCAACTCGACCGCTTCACCATGCGTCTGGCGATCGGATACCCGAGCCCGGCCGTGGAAGTCGAAATCCTGGATACCCACGGCGTGCACAGCGCGCTGGAGGACATCGGCCCGGTGGCCGACGCGCGCACTGTGAGGGAGATGGTCGGAGTCGCCCGCGCGATCCACGTGGCCGATGGGTTGAAGCACTACATCGTCGATCTGGTGACGTCCACGCGCGGATGCGGGGAACTCAGCCTCGGCGCCAGCCCTCGGGCTTCTCTGGCCCTTCTCCGTGCCTCGCGTGCCTATGCGGCCTCACTCGGGCGCGAATACGTCATTCCCGATGACATCAAGGCGCTCGCCTTCCCGGTGCTCGCCCACCGGCTGATCCCCAGTCCGGAGGCCCTACTGACGGGCAAGAGCGTCGACGAGGTCCTGGAGGATCTGCTCTCGCACACCCCGGTCACATCCAAGGCGCACCGGTAGAGCGAGGAGGCGGTCGTGCCCACCCTCACAGCCCGGGGCTGGGGATTCATCGCCACGGGAGCCGGCCTGTACCTGATGGGCCGCGTGACCGGCAGCGCCGAACTCTACACTCTTGCACTGGCCGCGGTGGTGCTGCCCCTGCTCGCGATGGCATCCGTGCGTTCCGGTCGCTACAAGATCACCTCCACACGCTCCCTCAACCCGAGTCGAACCTTCCCGGGAACCGACGCCACCGCGTCGATCCGGCTGACCAACTCCGGTTCACTGGCCACCGCGCCCCTGCTGATCGAGGACATGTGTCCGTTCGCCTCGCATTCCGGATCGGCCCGGTTCGTGCTGGAGGGCATCGGCATCCACCAGACCGAGACCATCGCCTACTCCTTCCCCTGCCGCCATCGGGGCCGGTTCCGCCTGGGTCCCCTGCGCGTGCGGATCAATGACCCCTTTGGCCTGGCCGGCATCCAGCGCAGTTTCCACTCCGCCTCCGAACTGGTCGTCTACCCCCACGTCGAACCGCTTCCGGCCACGACCGTGGGAGGCGGCTGGGGTGGGGCCTCGACTTCGCGCGTGCGGCGGATCAACTTCGCCGGCGAGGACTACTACACCGTGCGCGACTACCGGGAAGGCGACGACCTTCGCAAGATCCATTGGCGATCGACCGCGCACACGGGGAATCTCATGGTGCGCCAGGAAGAGACCGCCCGTCAGTCCCACGCCACGGTGCTGCTCGACCTTCGTCGCCACGCTCACACGGGCGCCGGCCCCGAGTCCAGTCTGGAGTGGACGATCTCTGCCGGCGCTTCGTTCTGCGTGGCCCTGGCCCGCGCCGGGTTTCAGATTCGCCTCGTGACCGACGATGGCACCGAGACTTCCCCGGGAGCCGACCGCGACCAGGTGGAGGCCTGCCTGGAAACCCTGGCCGCCGTCACGTCCAGCGAGCAGTTGAACCTGCTGCCCGTATTGGATCGTCTCTCCCGCGGACCGTCGGGTGGCCTGCTTGTCGCGGTGGTTGCGCCCCCCTCACCGGAGGAGGCCGGCGCCCTGGTGAGAACACGCGCCTGCTTCGACACCGCCCTGGCACTCATGGTTCTTCCGGCCTCGTTCTCCCCCGGCGCCACCCGGTCGGCCAGGGAGGAGCGGGAGAAAGCGCCCAACTCCAAGTTCTTGATGGAACGCGCCGGATGGCGATTGGTCGCCGGCGGCAAGTCGGATCGACTGGCGGAGCTGTGGAGCAGACTGACGGCACAACGCCCGCACCCTTCCCAGAACGCGCCACGCTGATCGCGCTGGGAGTACTGCTGGCCGCCTCGACGGCCAGCCTTGCTCGCGTGTTCAAAGACGAGACCTGGGTGCTGCCGGTATGGGCGGGCATGGCTCTGGTGCTCCTGGCCAGCGCCGTCATGCGCCGGGTGCGGCTGCCCCAAGGACTCTCGGTACTGCTCTGTCTGGCCGCGTTCCCGGTCGCGGCGTCCTGGCTGATCTTTCGCGGCACCCTGTGGGCCGGTCTGCTGCCGACCAGGTCCAGCTTCGTGGCGCTTGGTCGCGCGATGAAAGATGGCATGTCCCACGCGGCCACCGAGATCGCGCCGGTCGCGGTGACCCCTCGCTTCCTCGTGCTGGCAGTTGCCGGAGCTTGGCTCGTGGCCTTGGCGGCCGACGTGATGACCTTTCGAGGGCGTCAGCCGTATCTTGCCCTGGTTCCCGCCGGCGCCATGTTCTTGATCCCGACGGTCATCAGTTCGGGTCCGCGCCACGCCGACCAGCTCCTGGCGTTCCTGATAGGCGCCTCCGCGGTCCTGCTCATGGACGGGCAGATCCAACGCGCCAGATGGGGACACAAGGTGGCCGCCCGTAGACCGGCGGGTCTGCCCGGCCTGGAACGCAGGAACCCCAAGGCCCTGGGGTGGGCGATGGCCGCCGTGGCAGCCGTCGTCTCGCTGACATTGGCCGGCTTCTTGCCGGGCTACGGATCTCCCGGCTGGGCGGGCAACGGGAACATCGGCCCGGAGACCCGATATGTTATGAACCCTCTCGTGTCCATCAGGCCGAGACTGGTATCCGCGAACACCAACGAGCTCTTCCGGGTGCGCTCCAACGTTCCCAGCTACTGGAGGCTCACCTCGCTCGATCAGTTCGACGGCATCATCTGGAGCGCTCCCACCATCCTCACCACATCCAGGGACCGCGTTCGAAAGCGCACCCTGCCCTCCCCCTACGCCCGGGGAATCAGTGGCGCGCGCGCGAGCATCAACCAGGAGTTCCGCGTCGGGGACCTCTCCACCCTCTGGCTGCCCCTGGCGTTCCCCCCGACGAAGGTGGACGTTAAGGGCGACTATCGCCTGGACCGGGGCACTGCCACGGTGTTCAGCGTGGTCGAGAACACCTCGAAGGGCATGAGCTACCGGGCCGTCTCGCAACGGGTGACCCCCGACACCGCCGGGCTTCGCGCGGCCCTGCCCGCCGGGTCCGGCCTCTCCCGCTACCTCACGCTCCCGGCGAGCCTGCCCAAGCGCATCCCCCAGATCGCCGCGGAGAAGACCCGCGGCTCCACCACCGACTACGAGCGCGCCCTGGCCATCCAGAACTACCTGCGCAGCTTCGTCTACGACGTCGACACGGACTTCGGCGCCCAATCCCACTCAGGCACGACGCTGCTCAACTTCCTCACCAAGGTAAAGCGCGGCTACTGCGAGCAGTTCGCAGCCGCCATGGCGGTCATGCTGCGAAGCGTCGGGGTTCCCTCCCGAGTCGCGGTGGGTTTCACCGTGGGCGAGCAACTCGGGCCGCAGACCTACCGGATAAGGGCACGCCACGCGCACGCGTGGCCTGAGGCCTACTTCACCGGCTACGGATGGGTCGCCTTCGAGCCCACACCGCGCCTGGACTCAACTCTGATTCCCGAGTACGCGCCGCCTCCCGGGGGCCTCGTACCGGAGCCGTCACCCGACAACTCCGAGACCCCTTCTCCCGATCCAACCGACCGCAGCCAGGCCAAAGACAAGAGCACCGAGGAGCAGCCCAAGACCGGCGGAAGCCGAGGTCTGCCGAGGATCCAGCCCTGGATGCTGGCGTTGCTCGCCCTCGCGCTCCTCGCGGGGGCGGTGCCCGGCGCGAAAGCTATTCGCGAGGCCGTGCGTGGGCATGTCGCCGGACGCACCACCCCGAATGAGAGGGTGCGTCTGGCCCACGCGGGAGTCTGCGATCGCGCCACCGACCTGGGCTGTGTCCCGTTCGTCGCCGAGACACCGCTCGAGTTCGCCGCGCGAGCGACGGCCAGGTTCGGGCTCGCTCGCCCGTCGCTCGCCCGCCTCACCGATCTGCATGTGCGAGCGATCTACGCACCCGCGGCGCTCAGCGCAGCCGAAGCTCAAGATGCTCGGCAGGCGGCAAGGGACGTCAAGCGGGAAATGGACTTGAAGGTGGGCTCAAGGCGCCGGCTCGCGGCCGCCTTCAACCTCAGATCGCTTCTGCCCCGGCGCCCGGAACGCTCGCGGACTCGGCCGGATCAACCAGGCTGATCGTCTGCCGGGAGCCACTGCGCAGGTTGTCCACGAACCCCTCGCGCTCGCGGAAGAACTCCGCAACGCCTCCCTCGACCTCCTCGGCGATCGAGTCCACGGCCAGGAACATGGCCATCTGCCCGTCGCGCAAGGCGTCCAGCAGATCACCTTGCGTTCGGCAAACCTTGAAGATACTCGAGCCATCGGTCACGAGCTTCACCCCGGCAAGGTCGGGGCCAAGACCCAACTCGTTGCGCACGTAGTCGAAGGCTCGGCGGACCTTTTGCGCGGACATGCCGCCATCCAGTAACTGGCGCACCACCCGCAGCATCACGAGATCCCGAAACCCGTACATGCGAGGCGCTTCACCAAAGGAAGCCCGCACGAGCCCGACCCGGTGCCAGCGGCGAAGCTGCTCGCTCGTGCACCCGGCCAGACGGCTGGCCTGCAAAGCGGTGAACCCCTGCTCCCGCGGGTCCATCGAGATTCTCCTCTCAGGCCGGCGAGCGGCGGACATGGGCAGACCGAAGCACGTATTCTACGCGGGGAAGCGCAGCCATGAATAGTGCACGTCGAGCCGCGTGGCAAGAGGGAGATCAGACAGAGATCGAAGCATTTCGCCCGGTCGACACCAGACGCTGCCACCACGGACCGAAAACAAGCCTACTGGCGATGCTCCCAGCGTTCGCGCCAGCGCGCCTCGGTGGCCGCCCACCAATCCACGAGCGGGTTGGCGCGCTTGGCTTGCGGTTTCGCCTCGCCCCGGCGGCCAACCAGGCGACGCACCGTGTCCACGACGACCACCGCGCCGCCGACCATCAGCGCGAAGCCCACGATCCCCAGGGCCACATTCACCGCGAAAGTGAGCAGGAGACAGAGCCCGGCCACGAAAACCGCTGAGGCGATCTTCAGCCGTCTACCGAGACGCCTGCGCACGCTCGCAGAACTGACCTGCTCGGCGAACCGCGGGTCCTCTTCGAAAAGATGCCGCTCGATGTCGGCGAGCATTTTCTGTTCGTGCTCGGACAGAGGCATGACGTCGGCTCCCAATTCCGACCGCCCGGGTTGGCCCTCGAATGCGGTCCATCCGCGGCGACTAATCGCAGTATAGGCCCGGCAGAAAGCGCCCTCAACAGGCTGCCGGGCTAGGTGGGCGGCCGCCCTCGCGCGCTTGCCCGCCAACGACAACATCCCGGCACACCGGCCGGGCACTTTCATCGCCCTTCGAAACGGCCCTTCCGCTTCTCCAGGTACGCCATCACGGCCTCGCGATGGTCGGCCGATCCCAGGCAGACCATCTGGGTCACGGCTTCCCGCTCCAGGCCCGCCGCCACCGTTGTGTCCAGTGCCTGCGCCAGGAGCTGCTTGGCCAGCCCCACGGCCAGCGGGGGCGCCGCGGCCAGGTCGGCCGCAAGCTCCATCGCGGCCTGCACGTCGTTGCCGGCCGGGACGAGACGATCGGCCAGGCCGATCGCGGCCGCCTCGGCGGCCTCCACAACCCGAGCGGTCATAACCATGTCCTTGGCACGGCTCAGCCCAACTAAGCGTGGCAGGCGCTGGGTGCCCCCGAGGTCGGGCACCAGCCCGAACCTGCGCTCCCACACGGCGAATCTGGCGTCCTCGGACGCGACCCGCAGGTCGCAGGCGATGGCAAGCTGCAGGCCAGCGCCGTAGGCCACGCCGTGCACCGCGGCAACCGTCGGTTTGCCCATGCGCTCGTAGATGCTGAAGCACTCTTGGAAGTGGGGGATGATGAAGCGGATGTCCGGCCGGGCCCCGATCTCGGCGAACAGCGAGACGTCCAGGCCCGAGCAGAACGCCCGACCCTCGCCGCAGACCACCACGGCTCGAACCTCGGGATCCGAGGCAGCTTTCTGACCCAGATCCAGCAGGCCCTGGAACACATCGCCGTTCATGGCATTGAGCACTTCCGGCCGGCAGAGCGTGATCTTGGCCACACCCTCGCCGACCTCGTAGCGAACCGCGGTTTCCTCGCCCATGTTCTCCTCCCGGTCGGCAACGGCGAAATACTACATGCGAGCGGGATGCTCCCGCCCTGCCGTAGGATGCGCCTATGCAACGCCAGCAGACTCGTCGCACGGCCGGCGTTTCGCACCCCGGTCTCCGGGCGCGCGCCGCCGCGCGGGGCCTCTACTACCATCCCCACACTCGCCTGCCCCGGCTCTCGCTCCCCCATGGCTTCAGCGCCGCTGGTGATGCTCTCGTGGCCGTGGCCATGGCCGGTTCGCTGTTCTTCACGGTGCCGACCTCGCAGGCGCGCGAGAGAGTCGCGATGTACCTGCTGCTGACCATGGCCCCCTTCGCCCTCATCGCGCCGGTGCTCGGACCCATTCTGGATCGCCACTTCGGGGCGCGGCGACTGCTGGTGATCCTGGGCGCCGGTGGACGTGGCCTGCTCGCCTGGATCCTGGCCACCCGCATCGACGGTTTCCTCGTGTTCCCCGTCGCCTTCGCGGTGCTGGTGCTCTCTCGCGCCCACGGGGTGGTGCGGGCCGCGCTGGTTCCCTCCGTGGTTTCGGAGCCGGCGCGATACGTCGATGCCAACGCCCGCCTCGCCCGGCTCTCGGTGGTTGCCGGAGCGATCGGCGCCATGCCTGGGGCAGGCATCCTCAAGATCTGGGGAAGCCCGTGGGTGTTGCGGGC
>Ga0265292_1000811_pt1 | contig 34801 bp, 34 predicted proteins | sample Munlanlewell296A_FD_189080 | JGI IMG/M metagenome (GOLD analysis project Ga0265292, IMG submission 189080) | Leachate microbial communities from a municipal landfill in Southern Ontario, Canada - Leachate well 296A | ecosystem: Engineered > Solid waste > Landfill > Unclassified | place: Canada... | reverse complement strand
GGGTAATTTTTTCATCATAATTTGCAGGGTTTTGTATAAATTTACGCAAAATCCTGACACGTTCAACCATTTCAAAGAACATAAGTTATTAACAATCAATATGTTAATAACTATTAAGGATCAACTACCTAGATCCAGTGATATGGTTGCGAAGGTATGCCTGGCACAATGAAATGAAATATGCTTATGAATACCGGCCTCATTCATAATGTCTTTAAGATACCGGTTTGTAGGCTGATTGGAAAGAAATTTAAATATCTTCTGACTTCTAAATTTATGATCAGGCAATAAAGCTCTGGCTTTATCAATTATCGGTATCTTAATAGTTTTTCCAGTCTTAGACATCTGAAGCGATATCCACTGATCATTAATAAAATCAGTGCCTCTGAGTTTCTTTACATCCTCATACCTGATACCGGTATAGCAACTGAAGAGAAAGTAAGTTAATACATTTGTCAACCTGGTTGATAATGTTCCTGATCGATGCAATTGCTCGAGCTGCTGCAACTCTTCCATGATAAGAAACTCACGGTTACCTTCAATGGTTCCCTTCTTATAATCCTCGAGCGCATGTTCCTTGATTATTCCTTCATCCCTGGCATGGTTAAGAAGCGATTTAAAAACAGTAAATGTTTTAATCCTGGTGTTGGCATTATTCTTCTTAACCTCGACCAGGTAACGCTCAAATGCCTTTATAAATGCAGATGTGATATCATTGAATGTTAATCCGGGAGAAAAGTCTTTAAGCTTTGCCACCTGGCTTTTATACATCATGGTAGTGCCGGCAGCCACAATTCCCTTGTTTGATTCAATAAATTTGTTGGCAAAGACTTCAAATGACTGATTGCCATAGTTTTCATCCAGAAAGGATGAAGAGAATTTCTTAAAAGTAAATTGCTGTTCGGCCATTTCCATATCAAAGATGATCTTTGTGGCTTTTTCAAAGTACTTGATTAATAGTAAATTTTTCATCCAGTGATGCGGATCTGATTTACTAATCCGGCCAGAACTGAAATGAGAGGGTCTCAATTAAATCCCGAGTGGATAATATTCGACTTTTTTACGATAGATGATCCGGATCCGGACATTGACAGTTCCACCTTTTTTGATGTAATCTGTCTTGAGACTCAGTTTGATTGTAGGCATCATGGCGCAATGGTATTAGTAAACCATTAGTAAACAATATGGCCGACGAATGAAAACTGAAGCAAATGGGAGGAAACTCAGGTGCTTGAATGTGAAAGGATTAGACTCAATCCTTTCACATCTTACACCGTCTAAGTGGTACCAGCGGGATTTGAACCAGCGACACACGGATTTTCAGTCCGTTGCTCTACCAACTGAGCTATGGTACCAATCAAAAGGGAGGCAAAGTTAGAAATTTTTTCATAATTTGCAAATACTGAGGGAAAAAATCAGCGGTCGGCGGTCAGCGGTCGGCGGTCGAGATTGAATTGTTAGCGAAATTTCTCTGGATTTTTCATCATAGATCCAATTATCCGCCCAACTCTTTCATACTCTTCATTTAATTCATTGAAAGTGTTCTTATCCAGATAATTAAAATCATATGCCATTTTTAGCCAAACAAGGGTTTCGGAACACTCTCCATCTGCATCAGATAGTTTTGAAATAAAATGTTTTGGATAAATCCTTTTACGGTAAGCTTCTACAATGTTTACACAAATAGATCTCGATGATCGTCTTAACTGATCGGTTAAACTATATATCTCCTCCTTCGGAAATCCTTTTGAATTAATAAAAACCTTCTTTGCTAAACCATAGCTGATTTGAAAAGCCAATAATTCTTCATATTTTCCCATAAGTCTTTTATTTGTTTATCCGGTTTTTTCGGAAAAATACCCGATACTCACAAAAAATATTTCCAAACCCATACATCTAACTGCTGACCGCCGACCGCTGACCGCCGACTTAAATTCACTATCTTTGCAAACTTTAGCAGAACCGTGAACAAAAAATTAATCATCGACTTCGGGAATACCCTTCAAAAACTGGCAGTTTTCGACGGTAAGAATTTGCTTCTGAAAGAATTATTCCAGGACCTGAAGCCGGATACCTTAATTAATTTCATTGAAAAAAACGGCCCTTTCCAGGGGATTATCCTTTCGTCTGTATCAAATCATCCTTTGGCGCTGGAAAAAATTCTCTCCCGATCGGGTAAATTTATCCTGCTGAATTCGCAGACGCCTATCCCAATAAAAAACCTCTACCAGACCCCTGAGAGTTTGGGCAAGGACAGGATTGCCGCTGTTACCGGTGCCTGGTCGCTGTTCCCGGGTCATAATATACTTGCCATTGATGCCGGGACCTGCATCACTTATGATATTCTTACCAAAAACTGCGAATACCTTGGCGGTGGAATATCACCGGGAATCCGCATGCGCTTTACGGCCATGCATACTTTCACCGGAAAATTACCGTTAATTGAACCAGATGACTTTGATGGGCTTATAGGGCGTTCAACCCGTGAGTCATTACTTTCAGGTGTTTATAACGGTGTGACTGCTGAGATCAGGGAACATATCAGGCTATATCATGATAAATTTGATGAATTAACGGTCATTATTACAGGCGGCGATCATCAATTCTTGCACAATAAACTAAAAATTAACATCTTTGCAGTCCCCGATCTCGTACTGCTCGGATTGAACGAAATATTTGATTATAATGATCATGCAAGCTAAGGGAAGGCTTTTATTATTTGGGTTGATATTGCTGTTATCCACCCAAATAACTTCGGTAAAGGGGCAAATCACGATCAATTCACCTTATACCCGATACGGCCTGGGAAACCTTGTGGAAAATGGGATGGATCCGCGTATCACTGCAATGGGTGGGTTATATTACGGGTTTCAGCGGAGTAATCTCATTAATACAGCCAACCCGGCATCTTACGCCGCTTTTGATTCCGTCAGCTTTGTCTTTGATGCCGGTATTTTCGGCGTTATGACAAATCTTCAGACTGACCGGCTGACCGACCAGGGAAGTTACATTTCCCTTAGCCACCTGATGTTCGGCTTCCCGGTGACCCGCTGGTGGAGAACAAGCCTCGGCATCCTTCCTTTCAGTTATGTAGGCTATGATATTTATTATGAAGAAGAATTGGAGGGGATCACCAAGACACAGTATGTTTACCAGGGCTCCGGGGGCTTTAACCAGCTTTATTGGGGAAATGCCTTCAAGATCGGGGGAAAACTTTCCATCGGGTTTAACATGAAATATATGTTCGGTTCTATCATCCGGAGCCGTGGTATATCTTTTCCTGATTCAATCGAAATGAAGAATACTTACATCCGTGGATCCATAAGGCCAAGTGACTTTTATGGTGAAATAGGCTTTCAATATAAAACTAATCTCCCCAAAGATCTTTTTATGGTCATCGGCGGAGTATTCGGTCCTCAGGTGGAAATTAAATCTAAAGCATCATACCTGGCAACAACTTACTTCGGCGATATCAGCTCCGCCCAGTTTTATTACGACACCATCGAGGTCAGGTTGAATGAAAAGGGCAGCTTCACGCTTCCTGTCAGGATCGGTACAGGTTTTACGGTTGGCAAAGAAGGGAAATGGATAGCCGGTGCCGATTTCCTCTGGCAAAACTGGGAAAAATACAAGTACTATGGCCAGTCCGATTCCCTGCTCAACAGGTGGAACATTTCTGTCGGAGGCGAGTATATTCCCAACGCCCAAAGCAGCAATTCTTATTTACAAAAAGTAGCTTACCGGGCAGGTTTCCATTTTGGTAAAACCCCGTTGAACCTTCAGGGTAAACACCTCCAAGAATTTGGCATAAGTTTTGGAATAGGATTACCTATAAAGAAATCGAAATCAACCCTGAATCTTTCTGCAGTCTTTGGAAAAAGAGGTACTACCCAGAATGGTCTGATTCAGGAAAATTTTTTTAGATTTACAGTCGGAGTTAATGTATTTGAAAACTGGTTCTTTAAAAGCAAGTATTTTTAATTTCTTAATCCTATGAAACGAACATTTGTCGCCATCTTCTTCAGCTTATTTTTTGCTGGAATTCCTTCATCCTTATTATTCGCCCAGGATGAAGATCCGAGCGCGGGGAATAATGGAGGTCGATATGGCTCAGACAGTCTGACCTGTATAATGAATATTTCCCTTTACCGTGAATTCTTCAAACAATGGAAAGCCAGCGATTACAAGAATGAAACTGTGAATGATATTATCCCGTCATGGAGGTGGGTTTTCCTGAATTGCCCGAAAGGAACCCAGAATACTTATATCGATGGGGTAAAAATAGTTTCTTACCTGATCGAAACCGCAACGGATCCGGCTTTGAAAAATAAGTATATAGATACGCTGATGATGGTTTATAACCAACGGATCGTGTATTTTGGAAAAGAAGGTTATGTGCTTGGCAGAAAAGGGGTTGATCTGTTCTCCTACCGTCCGGAAGATACAGAACAGATTTATAAAGATTTGAAAAAATCTGCCGAACTGGAAGGGGATAACACCGCTGGACCAGTGCTGGTCTATTATATGAAGGTTGCCGTTAATATGGCTAAAGAGGGTAAAGCTGATTCGGCTGTCATTTTTGATTCTTATGATGTCGCCAGCGATATTATTGATCACAATATCAAAAAAAACGAGAGCATCCCTAAGGAAAAAGGGAACTGGGAAATTGTGCGGAATAATATCGAATTGATCCTTGAACCGTTTGCAACCTGCACCGACCTGGTATCGATTTACCGGAAAAAATTCACTGAAACCCCGGATGATGTGGAACTGCTGAAAAAAATCAACAATATTCTTGACGAAAAGAAATGCCAGAATGATCCTTTGTATTTCGAAACAACCAAGAGGTTATATGAACTTGAACCTTCCCCGGCCTCAGCTTATATGATCGGGAAAATGTTGCTTAACGAAGGGAAATATTCCGAAGCCATTGAATACCTGAAAGAAGCTGAAAAAATGGATGATCCGGCTGCCCTCCAGAAAAGTTATATATATATTGCAAAAGCTTACCGGGCTATAAATAATTTTCCGTCAGCAAGGACTTACGCACTGAAATCAGCTGCATTGAATCCGGCTGATGGTGAGCCTTACATGATGATCGGCGATATGTATGCTGAATCGGCCAAAGATTGCGGGGATAATGACCTTACTACCCGTGTTGCCTATTGGGCGGCCGTGGATAAGTACCTGAAAGTCAAACAGATTGACCCTAACCTTGCTGAAGAAGCCGATAAAAGGATCGCTGCTTATTCTATCTACTTCCCCTCTGCATCTACTATATTTTTCTACACGCTGAAAGAAGGCGATATTTATAGGGTGGAATGCTGGATAAATGAAGACACCAGAATCAGGGCCTCAAAACAATAACTTTTACCCCTTGAAAACTTTATCTCTTTTTAGGGAGAAAGCCATAACATTTTTTATTTCCGGAATTATCGCAGTTGTCTTGATCAGCACGATTCTTCCTTCATGTAAAAATGATGTGCAAACGGTCCTTTCCCTGGATGTGGTCGATACGTTACCGGAAATGACCGCCAGGGATATTGAAATCCTTTATAGCGAAAAAGCCAGGGTTCAGATTAAACTCGTCAGCCCTTACCTGGTCAACAAAACGGCAGAGGAACCCCTGCTCTTATTCCCTGAGGGTTTCACCGTATTTTTTTATGATTCCGCGATGAACCTCAGGACGATAATAACCGCAGATTATGGTATTTCATATGAGAAAAAGAAACTCATAGAAGCCAGGCACAATGTCGTGGTGGAAAACTTAGGAAAAGAAGAAAAACTAAATACGGAAGAGCTTTTCTGGGACAGGGACAAAGGGCTCATTTACTCGAATAAATTTGTCAAGATCACCAGCGGAGGGCAGGTGTATACCGGTGATGGGCTGACATCCTACCACCCATTTGATGAACTCGAGGTCAGAAATCCAAAAGGATTGATTGAAATCAAAGAGGAGCCGGCAAAATGAACAACACGGCAGCCATAATTATTACACTTGCTCTTTCGGCTTTCTTTTCGGGTATGGAAATCGCCTTTATCACTTCTAATAAGCTGAAAGTTGAACTGGACAAAGGAAAAGGGCTGCTGACCGCACGGATTATGTCTGCTTTCTATCGCGATCCTTCCCGCCTTATTGGTACTTTGTTGCTGGGCAATAATATAGCTTTGGTAATTTATGGCATCGCGATGGCCAATGTACTCGAACCCCTCTTCCTGTCTTTACTGCCGGAATACTTCCACTCAGGACTTATGATCCTGTTACTCCAGACTATCCTGGCTACCCTGATCATTCTTATTCTGGCTGAATTCCTTCCTAAAGTGCTTTTCCGGATCAATGCCAACGCGATCATTACTTTCTTCGCCGTTCCTCTTTGGATTATATATTACTTCCTGTATCCCGTTGTCTATCTTTTTACCAGTGCTTCTCAGATTATCCTGCAACGATTGCTGAAAATAAGGTTCACCAGGCAAGAGCCGGTATTTACAATCGTCGATCTGGACCAGTATATCAATGAACTGGCTAAAAATGAAGAGCAACTGGAAGATGTGCAGCAGGAAATCCAGATGTTCCAGAATATGATCGATTTCCGCAAAGTGAAACTCCGTGAAACCATGGTCCCGCGCAATGAAATGATAGCAATCGAGGAGTCAGAGGCTGTCGGGGACCTGAAGAACACCTTCATTACCCATGGCCTTTCAAGAATACCGGTTTACAGCGAAACCATTGACAATATTATCGGCTATGCGCACTCTTTCGATATGTTTAAAAATCCTCATGATATCAAATCCATCATAAAACCAATACTTTATATTCCGGAGACCATGCCGGCCAATATAGCCCTGACAAAATTCATCCGTGAAAAGAAAAATATTGCTGTTGTCGTTGATGAATTCGGCGGAACCAGCGGAATGGTGACGATGGAAGATATCATGGAAGAAATTTTCGGGGAAATCGAAGATGAATTTGATGCCGAAGAGATGATAGAAAAGCTTGTTCAACCCGGAGAATTTATTTTTTCAGCCCGTCTTGAGATCGATTATTTAAACGATAAATATAAGCTGGGACTACCTGAGTCAGAAGAATATGAAACCCTTGCCGGGCTGATCATCCACGACCATGAAAGTATCCCGGCCGAAGGGGAATCCATTCTGAATAAGCCTTTCAGGTTCGATATCCTCCAGGCAACTGAAGCGCGCATCCAACTGGTAAGGCTGACGATCGAGGAGGAATGATATGCCTTTAATTGGTCATTAGGTAGTTGTAGGGTTCACCGGCCGGTGAACCCTACAGGTGAATTTCTTCTGTCTTCTATTAAATAATATTCTAATCTTGAAACCAGAAACTTGTAACTTGAAACATTTTATGTACTTTTGCACCTCTTTTTAAAAACAATATGTTGATATGGCAGTAATTGGAACTATTCGTAAACATTCGGCATTGGCCGTTATCCTCGTTGGTGTGGCAATTGGAGCATTCATTGTCAGTGACTTGTTCACCGGAAAAAGAGGAGGAAGAAATAGTCTTCCGCCCTTGGGATCAATAGCTGGGGAAGAAATCACCGTTGCAGATTATAACCGCCGGGTTGATGATAATATAGAAATGCAACGTACCAATCAGAATAAAGAAAACCTCACCGTGCAGGAAACTTTCGATATCAGGCAAAGCACCTGGACCCAGTACCTGAATGAAATTATAATGGGAAAGGAATATGAGCGGCTGGGAATTAACGTTACTACTGAGGAGCTTTATGACCTCGTCCAAGGCCCCCGTCCTCACAACCTGATAAGGCAATATTTCCAGGACCCAAATACCAAGCAATACAGCCCCCAGATGGTCATCAACTTCCTTCAAAACCTGGATAATATGAAACCGGAGGTGAAGAAGCAATGGCTTAACCTCGAAAAATATATTAAAGAAGACCGTCTGACTCAAAAATATCAGGCACTGGTTGCTAAAGGTTACTATATGCCGGAAGCTTTTGCAAGTATGGATTATTTAAGCAAAAAAAAGAATGCTGAAATCCGTTATGTTGCCATTCGCTATACAACCTTGAAAGACGAGGATGTGGTTTTGACCGACAAAGATTATGAGGCTTATTATGAAAAAAATAAGCACCTGTATGAGCAGGAACCCTCCAGGGATCTCGATTATGTGATCTTTGAAGTCCTCCCTTCGGCTGAAGACCGCACCTTGACCCGGGAATCAGTTTACCAGATCTATGATGATTTCCGCAATACATCTGATTATATAACTTTTGTCAATTCCACTTCTGATAAGCGCTACGATAGCACATGGTTCAAAAAGGGCCAGTTGCCTGTTACGATCGATTCCCTCCTCTTCTCTTCACCGGTCGGAACCTTTGTTTCTCCTTATGAAGAGAATAATGCCTGGCACATGGCCCGGTTGATGGATATGCAAGCGCGCCCGGATTCTATGAAAGCGGAACATATACTGATTGCTTACCAGGGAGCTTACAAGGCCGCGGAAACGATAACCCGGACGAAGGAACAGGCAGGAAGACTAGCTGATAGCCTCCTGAATGTGTTGAATGCTGATAAAACCAAAATTCAGGTCCTCGCCTACCAGCTCTCTGACGATGGCTCAGCAAAAGAAAATAATGGCGACCTGGGCTGGTTTGCCGATGGAAATATGATTGGTCCGTTCAATGAAGCGGTCCTTAAAGGAAATGTGGGAGATATTGTTAAAGTCGAAACCGTTTTCGGTTTTCATGTCATTAAGATCACTGGTAAAAAAGATCCGGTAACTAAAATCAGGGCGGCTGTCATCGACCGTTCTCTTGTTCCAAGCAGCAAAACCTTCCAGGATGTCTATACCCAGGCCAGCTCTTTTGCAGGAGAAAATAATACCATGGCAAAGTTTGAAACTGCTGTGACCGATCAGGGTTTAAACAAGCGTTCTGCGACCTACCTGAGGGAAATGGGAAACAGCATCCCTGGCATCGACTACCCGCGTGAAATTGTCCGCTGGGCTTACTATGAAGGCATTAAACTCGGCGAAGTTTCCCCGGTGTTTGATGTGGGTGGATCCTATGTTGTTGCCGTCCTGACCAACATTCGCGAAAAAGGCGCCATCCCTCTTGAACAAATGAAGGAAAACATAAAGACTTTCGTGCTTAACGAGAAGAAAGCTTCCATGATCAAAGAAAAGATCAAGAGTACCGGGAGCAGCGACATCTACCAGATCGCCCGTGACTTTAACGCTAAAGTCGATACGAATCTGACCCTGACATTCTCTTCACGGAATATTCCGGGCTTTGGAAGTGAATTCCAGGTCATAGGGGAAGTTTTTGCAATGAATGAAGGAGACCAATCTGAGCCCATCCAGGGTAACGGTGCGGTATTTGTAGTGAAAGTCGACCGCTTCTATGAACCTCCCCAGGTTGCCAATTATAATCTCTACCGTGATCAACTGATCTCGACTTTCCGTTCCCGTATGAATGCAAATCCGATGTTCTCGGCATTGCAGAAGAAAGCGAAGATCGAGGATAACCGTTTGCTATTCTTTTAAAACAGTGCCAGGCGGTTTGCATCCAGCTTGATGAAAATGAAAAGCAGGATAGTAAATGCCCATAGTGAAGAGCCTCCATAGCTGAAAAATGGCAAAGGTATCCCTATCACCGGAACCAGTCCGATGGTCATTCCTATATTGACCAGGAAATGAAAGAACAGGATAGATATGACCCCATAGCCGTAAATCCGGCTGAAATCCGAGCGTTGTCGCTCGGCCATCTTCACCAGCCTGTAAAGCAGGAACACGAAAAGGACAACAACTACGGAACTCCCGACAAAACCCCACTCCTCACCCACCGTGCAGAAAATGAAATCCGTGCTTTGTTCCGGCACGAAATTATACTTGGTCTGGGTTCCCTGTAAAAAGCCCTTGCCGATCAACCCTCCTGAGCCAATGGCAATTTTCGACTGGTTAACATTGTAACCGGCTCCCTTAGGATCCGTTTCTGTACCCAGCAGGACACTTATCCTGGTTTTCTGATGCTCTTCCAATAAATTATCAAAAACATAATCCACTGTATATACAAATCCTACGGAAGCCAACCATACAATTATAATAATCCACCATCTTCTCCGGAGGAACCTGTTATTATAATAAACCAGGACAGCCAGCACAGTCAGGACTATAGTCATGATATACTGGTTGATCAAGAGGGTCATAATGAATAGGACCACAGCAATAACCCCGGAAATAAGGAAATAGCCTGAAAGGCCCTCCCTGTACAAAACCAGGATTAAAGCGATATAAACTATCGCGGATCCGGTGTCATTCTGAAATAAAATGAGAATGCCGGGAGTGAAAATGATAAGGGTGGAAATTATCTTGGCCCGAAGCCTGTTAAAGTCGGTTGCGTAAGAGCTGAGATACCTGGCCAGTGCCAGGCAGGTAGCAAATTTGGCAAACTCAGCCGGCTGTAAGGCAACACCTCCGATTTGAAACCATGACTTGGAACCTGAAATTTCAGTGCCTATACTTAAAACGGCCAACAAAATTAAAATTGACAGGGCATATATGATATAAGCAAAAGCATTGTAAACCTTCGCATCAATCAGCATGATCATGAAAGCAATTACTCCGCCGGCCAGGATCCAGATCATTTGCTTGCCATAACGCTGTGATATATCCAGGATACTGCTGTGTGTTTCATCATAAACAGAGGAATAGACACTCACCCATCCCATCAGGACCAGGATGATATAAAGCCATACCGTGATCCAGTCAATCTTCCCGTATATGTTTCTTTCCCTTGTCATTGGGGGCCTAATAAATAAGCATTTAACATCCGTTCCTCGGTTGCCTTTTGTTTTACCTCTCCTTTAAGATATTTTTCCATGATCAGGCTTGCAATAGGCGCAGCCCAGGTAGCTCCGTAGCCTGAATTTTCTACAACGCAGGCAATGGCTATTTTAGGATTATCTTTAGGGGCAAAAGCAATAAAAACCGCGTGATTTTTTCCGTGCGGATTCTGCGATGTCCCGGTTTTACCACAACACTCCACACTGTCGATCTTGTACCATCTTGCTCCGCCACCCTCATAAACCAATTCCATTCCATCAATCAGTGTCTGATAATACTCTGAAGCTATTTTAGGATAGATCTTCTTTTCAAACTTTGCGGCAGCCTGAACATCACCTTCTACAGCTTTCAATAAATGAGGCGGATGATAATACCCTCTGTTGGCTATGGTAGCAACTATATTTGCCATCTGCAGCGGGGTCTCTTCCACTTCTCCCTGGCCAATCGCAAGTGACCGTATTGTCATAGCCCTCCAGCCAGTCTTTCCATAATATTTATCATAATAAGTGTCTTTAGGAAGGTTACCATTTGCCTGGTCGACAACATCGCTTTCCAGGATAGTGCCAACTCCAAAACTCGTCACCAGGTCACGCCAGTAATTATAACTTTCCTGCATCGTGTGGAATTTATTCTGATCAAGGATGGACTTATAAACCTGCCAGAAGTAAGGATTGCATGATTGCTCGATAGCATGCAGGAGATCAAGTGGCGCCGGATGGTTGTGGCTGCATGGGATTGGTGAGGTGCTGACGCCATGGCACATATAACGCGTGTAGGTATGAAGGACACCTTCCTGCAAACCAATCAGGGTGTTCAGGGTTTTAAAGGTTGATCCGGGGGGATATTGCGCCTGCATCGCCCTGTTGAAAAGAGGCTTAAGCGTATCCTGGTTCAGCTTTGCAAAATTCTTTGAACGGACCCGGCCAACCAACAGGTTAGGATCGTAGGAAGGGCTGGATACCATGACAAGAATCTCGCCCGTCGAAGGCTCGATGGCAACAATACTGCCTCTTTTAAAACGCATTAACTTTTCCCCGTAAGCCTGGAGCTCAGCATCTATGGATATGGTAACATTTTTCCCCGCTACGGCGGCACTATCATATTTCCCATCCTGGTAACTGCCCATTTCACGGTTATGTACATCCACCAGTTTGATCTTGATCCCCTTTTTTCCCCTGAGTATGCTTTCATAAGATTTCTCAAGCCCGCTCATACCGATATAGTCGCCCATTTTGTAATAAGGATCCCGCTCAATGTCCCTGTTATTCACTTCGCCTATATAACCCAGAACATGCGCCGCAGTGGGTGAATCATACTTTCTGATAGTCCGCAATTGCACAAAAAAACCGGGAAATTTAAAAAGAACTTCATCCAGGTATCCAAAATCTTCTTTTGATAATTGCTCAAGAAAGATGGATGGTTTAAACATCGAATAATTACGGGCTTTCCTGATATTTTGCCTGACCTCTTCAACCGAAATATCCAGCAGCCGGCAAAATTCAAGCGTATCAAAAGCTGTCACCAGTTTGGGTACGATCAGCAGATCATAAGCGGCTTCATTGTAAACCATTAGCTCGCCATTCCTGTCGAAAACAACTCCCCTTGGAGGATACTGCGTAACATAACGGAGAACGTTATTATCTGCCGAAAGTTTGTATTGGACCTGGATAACCTGGAGCAGAAATAGTTTGATGATAAATGCCAGCCCCACAATAAAAAAGAGGGTGAAGAAAACAAATTTCCTGCTTTCCAAAGTTTTTTTCATAGGGTTAAATCAGGGATAAAATTTCCTGACAATGTAGGCTGTCCTTTCGAGATTACTTTCATTCAAAGCGCGATCGACAATTTTAAACTTCAGAAACAGGGTATCGAAGTCAGAGTAATAATTATAGATAAATATTGTATCAAAAATTTCCCCGGTTAGGGCTTTATTGGAACCTTTTGGGGTGAGCAAAGGGATCCTGGCGCTCAGATAAACCGTGTCAAATTGCTGGGTTTCGGAATTATAAAAAGTGAGCGGAACAGGCGTTTCAACTCCATTCCTGACTTCAAAAAAATCGATGATCAGGTTATAATAATATTTACTCCCGGGATTAAAAGGGGGAAGAGTGTCGCTTTTCTCCAACCCTATATCACCATCACCATCTGTAAATTCAAATTTCAGTATCCCCCGGTCATAAATGCTGTCCGTTTCATTAAAGATTCTTTCAAAATTCAGATAAGATATCGCCGGTTCAGGAGGGAATTCTTCAATGCGCTTGCAGGAAATAAAGGCAAGAACAGCAAGGATGGACAGAATTAAACTTATTTTTATGGGGAATTTCATGACAAATTGTTGAATATTCAAAATTAAGCAAATTTCGTTCCTGAATTTGTCAAACATCATGAACCTTGCGGAAGAAATAAGGCAATCTGTTTTTAAAATTTCAGGTGATAACGATTTTAACGATCTGGCGCTGAAAATATTCCGATTCCAATACGAAACGAATCCCGTATTTCGTGAATTGTCACAATTACTAAGAGCAGATCCTGAAAAGATCAATAATTATCTCCGGGTTCCTTTTCTTCCCATCAGCCTTTTCAGGGATCACAAAATAATTTCCGGTGATGAGAGTGGGTTCGAAAAAGTATTTACAAGCAGCGGGACTACCGGGAGTGTCCCATCCCGGCATTTTATCAGGGATTTGAAACTCTATGAAGAGAGTTTCACACGATCTTTTCAGTTTTTTTACAGTGACCCGGAAAAATACCGCTTCCTGGCGCTGTTACCGGGCTACATGGAGCGCCAGGGCTCTTCGCTGGTCTATATGCTTGATCATCTTATCCGCAAAACTGAAAGAAATGGAAGTGGCTATTTTCTGCATAATATGGATACCCTTGAAAAACATCTGCAGGAAAACCAGCCGGCCTCGGTTCAGACCATCCTTTTCGGGGCTTCATATGCTTTGATCGATTTCGCCGAACGGTTTCCAATGAATATAAGCGGGGTAACGGTAATGGAAACCGGCGGTATGAAAGGAAGAAGGAAAGAAATGATAAGGGAAGAACTTCATGAGATCCTCTGCCATAACCTGAATGTGGAAAGGGTCCATTCCGAATATGGCATGACGGAACTCCTCTCCCAGGCCTACTCTTCCGGTCATGGTATTTTCCGGGCCCCACCATGGATGAAAATCCTGATCCGGGATGTCAACGACCCGCTGCAATTTCTTCCATACGGGCAAACGGGAGGAATAAATATCATCGATCTTGCAAATCTTTATAGCTGCTCATTTATCGCTACCCGGGATTTGGGAAAACTCCATGATGACGGCTCATTTGAAGTTTTGGGAAGATTTGACGACAGCGATGTGCGAGGTTGCAACCTGATGGTAGTTTAATGCTCTTTTTTTATTTGTTCCAACAACAGTCCTATAATCCGGGCATGATCAAATCCAACTGGTGGCAGATCATCCACATTAAACCATTCAGCACTTTCTGCATCATCTCCACCAGTTGCTACAGAATTTTCCGGGGGAACAATGCCAAAAAATACAGTAGTGACTATTCTCGTCCGTGGATCACGGTCAACCTGGCTAAATGTTTTAAATTGTTTTAATTCAACATTTTTCAAGCCCGTTTCTTCCTCTAGCTCCCTGGTGGCCGTTTCTTCAAGGGTTTCATCAATCTCCATAAACCCCCCGGGCAAAGCCCACATTCCCTGGAAGGGAGGATTTTTCCGCTGGATCAGTAATATATGCAATGATTGCTTTTCATGCCGGAAGAGAGCAATATCAGCCGATACGGCCGGACGCGGATAATCGTAGGTATAGTTCAAAGTTCAAAAAAAGGGGCGGATATATTTATAAGGCACACCCTTTTGATACAAACAGATAATATAATCAGGCGCACCAGGAATATCAAAGACACTTTTCTCATTTCGGTATTGATCGGTTAACCGGGCTGCAAGCTCTTCGTATAAAATTTTCTCCGTATTGAAAGGGATATCGTTAACATTAGCTTCGTCTGATGTTTCCATCATCCTGCGGAGCAGATATTTACCGGCAATAGCCCTTGTATCAAAAGGAATGTCATTGACATAAGCCTCCTCTGCGAAGTCTGGCTCTTTTATAGAATAAATATCATTGATCGGTTTGCCAATATTTGGCGAAGCGAGGCCGAAAATCAACAAAAAAGAAAGAATTAACGATTTCATGGCTTTAATTATTTATGATTCAGGAATGCCATATTCTTTTCATAAAGTGTGCCAGAAATTGCATCTACTTATGTATCAACATTATACGATGATAATTTGGAGGGAATAAAAATAAGATTGGTGTACATATAACGAACAAAAATGTACGGCTTCGTACATTTTTTATCAGGGATTTTTCCCGCCGATTATGATAACGAATTCACCTTTGACCGGATGATCCTTGTAATACCGGACTAATTCAGGCAATGTACCGCGGACAGTTTCTTCAAAAACCTTGGTGAGCTCACGTGAAACGCTTGCCGGGCGGTCAGGTCCGAAAAAAACGGCAAGTTCTTCAAGGGCTTTCAGTATGCGGTGGGTCGATTCATAGAGGATAATGGTGCAATCGGCTTCAACCAGGGCTTCCAGGCGGGTTTTACGACCCTTCCTGACCGGCAGGAATCCTTCGAACAAAAAATGGTCGCAAGGCAGCCCTGAATTGACAAGGGCTGGGACAAAAGCCGTGGCACCGGGCAGGCATTCTACCTCGACGCCGTTCCGGATGCATTCACGCACTAATAAAAACCCCGGATCAGAGATTCCTGGTGTACCTGCATCGGTCACCAATGCAATGTTTTCCCCATGTACTATCCGCTCAACGATCCCTTTGACCGCTTTATGTTCATTGAACTGATGGTGGGGGCTCATTTTCACGCTGATCTCGTAATGCTTCAGCAGGATTCCGGTTTTGCGGGTATCTTCGGTAAGGATGAGATCGACCCCTTTCAGCACATCAAGAGCCCTGAGGGTAATGTCGCGGATGTTGCCTATGGGCGTAGGCACAAGGTAAAGCTTAGCCATATTATCCTTAAAATTTTCTCCTGACCAGTTCTACAAATTTCTTTACGGTGGGCGATTCGCTGTCCCAGTTATAAACGATCTTCAGGTCAAGCAACAGCAGGTCGGCCTGCGCCATGGTGGAGCCTGCATTCAATTTCTGAATGGCTTCATCGTAGATACGCATGTTGCCTTCAAAAAGTTCATTGATAAACAGAAACTTATCATTGATCCCGATGGTTGTCCGCAAATCGACGATCTTGTTCTCCTGGAGCTTATCGGCGATCCGTTTATCCTTTCCTTCGCGTAAACGGTCGGCCAGTGTATTGCCAGCTCCTTCCGAGAACAGGTCGATAGTGATCCGCTGGTATTTTTCATGAGGTTGGTTATGATCCTGTTCTGCTTCGTACCCGGAGGCTGACGTCTCTGGTGCGGGCGGTTCCGGTGCAGGCGGCTCATAAGAAGTAACGGGTGTTTCGGGAGTGACGGGTTCGTATTTCTCAACAGGTGGGGATACTTTTATCGGCTCCTCTTCGGATGCCGGCTCCATGCTGATGATGTTGGGTGAAAGACGAACCGGGGCAATGGGTTCTTCAACAGGTTCAGGAATTTCTTCCTGAAGATTATCCTCAATAACCGGCGCCGGCGGTGGGATAACCTTCGAAGTTTCAGGCTGTGGAGCCGGCTTCGGGATCCCAATACCCATGTTCTCCTGCTGCAGGTTCAGGAGAAGCTCGTACAGGTCGCGAATACTGGTCATTAAGAGATCGACCTCAATAATGGGGATTTTTCCTTCATATTCTTTTATGATCGAGAACTGCTCCTGGATGACTTCCAGCTTTTCGTCAATAAGTCCTTTGATGATCTTTTTGTCCATTTACCGATAATTTTAACAGATGGTCCGTCTTCAATTCAGGCAACTTCGTATTCAACCTTGGAGGGATTAGGCATATGCTTTGAAGCATTTAGTATTTCAATGCCTACAATTGAACCATCATTTGAATAATCAATAATGATCCCGGATTTATACTCATCGCTCTCCTTGACCTCTTCCTGACTCAAGGTGATGTATAAAATATCGACCTGTTTATCATATTTTACCTTCATAATACTTTTTAATTTTAGATGTTTTATAAGCTGTTACCACCAGCCCTGGTTCTTTTTCGAAATTTACAAAAGCACGAATGAGGTAAGGTTCTCCTTCATCATTATATCTTACAGACTGATAAATCTTCATGTTTTCAAAATGAATAATTTCGCCAGGATTTGTAATCACTCCCAAAACTATTTCTTCACTTAATCCCCTCTCGCTCATTTGATCCAAAGCATGTTTTGAGAAAATAAATGCCATCACCTGAATTAGTTTTTACAAATTTAGTGCATTTATAGATGCCTGATTAAACATGACGTATTTCGTGCAACTTTATTTATTATTATACAAAGTCCTGAAAATAAGCTATGGTCTGCCGATTGTCAACTGTCAACTGCTCACTACCTCACCGGCACCCCAAACACTACCCTCGTCCCAGTAGCTTCGCCCAGGGCATTTTGCAGATCGATGATTTCGAGGATGATCTTTTTATTGAGCTTCCGGTTGAGGTTGGCCAGCCGTTCGCGGGTAAGAGAAGTAGCCATGCTGCGGTGGCCGGGATCCTGCACGACCTCGATCTCACGGGCTTTCTGCCTTCCTACTCCATCGTCTTCCACTTCAAAAACGAGGATGTGATCTTTCAGGCTGAAACGGATGTTGATATGCCCCGGAGTTTCCCTGTGCTTGATGCCGTGCTCGATGGCATTCTCGATGAAAGGCTGGGCCAACATGGGCGGGATCATCATAGTCTCGGCATCGATCTCATCTGCAATGTCGATCCTGTAATCAAACTTGCCTGCATACCGTACTTTCTGCAGTTCGAGGTAGTTTTCGATGGTGCTTATCTCCTTCTCAAGCGGAACATATTCTTCCGTAGAATTATCCAGGATATTCCTGACGAGCTTTGCGAATTTCGAAAGGTAAATGCTGGCTTTATCGGGTTTTTCGGTGACGATAAAGTTCTGGATGCTGTATAGCGAATTAAAGATGAAATGCGGGTTCATCTGGGCACGGAGCAGCTTTTGTTCCAGGACAAGGGCTTTCCGTTCCGACCGGAACCTTTTTCGCTGAATCCAAAGCAGGATAAACAATAAAGTGATAATAAGGATCCCGCCGATACTGGCAAACAGAACCCTGGTCTGGTTAAGCTTTAAACGCCTCAGTTCATTGTCCCTGGCCAATCCGGCGATCTCCTGTCTTTTTAATTCATCTTCATAATCCGCTTCCAGCCCGATAATCTGCCTGGTTATTTCATCCCGCAACTGTATACTCTTTTCTTCTTCAAGTTTTTTCTGATACAACAGTGCGTTTCTAAAATCACCTGTCAACTCATGCAGTCGGACAAGATCGCTGAATATCATTACCCGCATCCAGCGTAATTGTGTAACTCCCCAGAGCCTGAAAGTGGGATCTCTTTCTAGTGTTTGTTCAATTTTAAGAAGGAAAGTATCGCTGGCGTTAAGCGCCTGGCACAAATACTGATCAGAACTAAGGATACGGCCCTTGTCCATTTCCATTACGCCGAGGTTTATTAAAGAAAGAGCATATAGGTCGTAGCGGCGGTAGGGTCCTGTTTTTTTTAACAGTGCTGCGGCTGCCCTGGCATATGTAAAGCCCTTGACGGTATCTTTCAAGTCGAAATAATATTCATAACCCAGGTTCGAGCACATTAATCCTTCAGATACATTCCTTATATTGGTATCCACAATGGCCCTCGCATTTTCAAGCGCTTTAAGAAAATAATCCAGCGCCAGGGAGTCACTTTTATACGAATAATAACATCCATGATAAGCATAAATATTGGCTAACCAGACTTCGACAGGCACCAATTTATAATAATGGTGAGGAATTAAAAAATAATCGAGAACAATATCATTATATTTGATCGCACTGTCCATCATCATATTTACCTCTTCGGAAGTAAGCGAGTCAATTTGTTCCAGAGTCTCGAGCTTATAGTAATAAGAACCGCCGATTGTCAGATAGACATACATGGCTGCTGAAGTATCACCAACAGTGCAATAATTCCTGGCGGCGCGATTATAGTAGTCAAACATCTTTTCGGTATTGCGCACATATTGATGTATCGAACCTATCTGGAAGAGAAGATCACCAATCTCTCCGGCGGGTTCGAAGGGTTCAAGTATCCGTAAGGCGGTAAGATAATTCGTCAGTGCATTTTTGATATCTGCCTTGAAATAATAGCTGTTTCCGAGGTTGAAGGTGGCAATTCCTTTTCCCTTGGGATAGTCCAGTTCTTCCGACAGACGAAGGGCCTCGGAGGCATATTGAAAGCTCGAATCAAAACTGCGCGGGGCAAGATTAAGGGAAAGCTGGTTCAGGACATCCACCCGATTGGTTTCTTCAGCATCCGGAAGCAGGGCAAACAGGCTGTCGACCGTCTGCTGTCGGGTTATGCCCGGGATCTGGCTGATGGCGAAAAAGTTCAGCAAGCTCAGCATAAAAATGAACAGGACGCGATACATTGTTAAATTGTTAAATTGCTAAATTGTCAGGAGAATAAATCATTTAATTATCCGTGATTATCCATGAATTAACCCACATATTATTAATTTAATTCAAAGTTACCTGATGTAAATATTAGGAATGAAAGAGATATACGAACGCAGGGATTCTTTAAACGAACGCCGGGATTGGATAAAGGAACGTAAAGATTAATTAAGGGAAAGACATTTCAGCCCCCAGGTTAGAGTGATGAAGTGGTTTTAAGCCAATGTAGTTACTCCAAAATAATACCTGCTTAACCAAATCTTATACAAAGGATCAAGGAATTTGACATTCCCTTCAGCTATATCAATGATCTCTTTATCTATCAATGAATTTCGGATACGAATGGCATTTGCAGACGTGCCAAGGTTGTAGTGCATGATGGTTTCTTTTGAACTTGGCTTTTGCACATTATCTATGAGTAACCGGAGGTAATTCACCTGTGTTGTGGGCAAACTTTCGGTAAGATTCTGAAAGAGCAGGCTGAGCTGATAAATGATCGTTTCCAGGGCGAAATCAATAATTTCATCGGTCGCAGTCTTATCGGTCCTGAACCAGCAACCCTGTGCTAATTGCTGGACATAGTAAGGATGGTAATCAACGAGTTGTGCAATCCTACCCGCTTGAAAACTGCTGATTTGTTTTCCTGTTGCTTCAAAGCGTGAAACAATAAATTTCTCCCAGTGTTCTTTCCGTATTTTCTCAAGAAAAATGACATCACCGAACTTATAAAAAGGCATTGAAGGTGAAGTAAATACCTCCATCAACATATGTCGTTTGCTGCCAAAAATACAATACGACACACTTTGATGAAGTTGCCAGTGAGATCTTAACACTTTCTGAAAAGCTAAAGGATTCTCGAAATAGCCAATATTCTGGAATTCATCCAGGCAAATCACTATTCTAATTTTCTTTGCTTCAGCAATTTTTTCAGGTAGATTTAAAATCTCATCAACGTGCTCTTTCAGCTCCTGCCAGTCAAACCTGAAAGAAAACTCCTGCCAGTTGTCAGGTGAGAAACTGATCTTCGGGATCAGTTGTTTAAAGAATTTTTTTGCATTATTCACTACTTCCTGCAATTTTGAAGAGGAGGCACGAATGGTTTTCTCTGCCAGATTAAGATAAAACTCCTCCTCTGTCCTGATATTAAAGAGATCAACATAGACGACTATAATTTCCGGAAAATTTTGTTCAAGCTGTTTGGCAGCCTGAAGAACCAATGAACTTTTTCCCCACCTCCTGGGAGATATAAGTATTGTATTGATACCGGATCTGAAATTCTGAATCAAATGTTCAATTTCCTCTTTGCGGTTTGAGAAGTTTTTATCCGAAGCAATTTTACCGAAAACAAATGGTGTTTCCATAGTAATAATTTTATACAAATATAACTAACATTTTTGTTACTTACAATTTTGTTAGTTAAATTTTTCTTCTGTCTTCTGTCTTCTGTCTTCTGTCTTCTTCTCTTTATATTTCTTAATTTTGATAAATAATTCCCGAATTCAAAATTCAACATTTAAAATTCAACATTTGTTCTTAGAGCGTCCACACGGCAATGCCCGTTCCGGCTGGATCGAAGTGATCTGCGGGTCGATGTTCTCCGGCAAAACGGAAGAACTGATCCGCCGCTTGCGGCGTGCCCTGATCGCCCGCCAGACCGTGGAGATCTTCAAACCGGCCGTGGATACACGCTATCATGCGGAAGGTGTGGTCTCGCATGACGAAAATTCGATCCACTCCACACCTGTGCAGGCCGCCTCCCAAATTCTACTATACGCCAATGACTATGACGTGGTGGGCATCGATGAGGCTCAGTTTTTCGATGATGAGCTGGTAGTGGTCTGCAACAAACTGGCCGAAATGGGGACGCGGGTAATCGTCGCGGGACTTGATATGGATTATACCGGTAAACCTTTTGGCCCCATGCCCGCTTTGCTGGCTACGGCTGAATATGTCGATAAGGTACATGCTATCTGCATCAGTTGCGGCGGACTGGCCCAGTACTCCCACCGGACCAGCAGCCAGAAAGGGCTGGTGGTGTTGGGCGACACCGACCGGTATGAGCCACTGTGCCGCCGTTGTTACTTCGAAAAGAATCATCAGGATCCGGGCAAGTAATATAATACTGAAACTTAAGCCGGATTTTTATAATTTTGTACCCCTGATCACAATTAAAAGATCGAAAAAATGAAAAAAACAATCTTAATTTTAACCGTATTATTCATGGCCTTTCAACAATCAGGCTGCTCACAGAGCAAACCACAGAGTGAAACCCTCGTCCTTATCAAGACCAGCTACGGTAATATCACCGCAAAGCTTTATAATGACACCCCTAAACACAGGGACAATTTCATAAAAATGATCAAGGAAGGATGGTATAACGATTCCCCCTTCCACAGGATTATTAAAGGGTTTATGATACAGGGCGGAGGCAACAAGGATGGCCGCCAGGATCCGGGCTACACGATACCGGCTGAAATCCAGGTCAACCACCTGCACAAAAAAGGCGCACTGTCTGCAGCCCGCACCGGTGACCAGGTCAATCTCCAGAAAGCATCTTCCGGCTGCCAGTTCTACATCGTGCAGGGAACCGTGCTGTCGAACGAAACTCTCAACTCATACGAGAAGCGTTACAACACAACTTACTCGGCTGAACAGCGTAAAGCTTATACCACCGTTGGCGGAACCCCCTGGCTTGACGGAGGCTACACTGTTTTCGGAGAAGTTGTATCCGGTTTCGATGTGATTGACAAGATCGCCGCTATCCCCACCGGACCAGGCGACAAACCGGTGAGCGCTGTAACGATGACTATTGAGGTAATAAAATAATAGTTAGTGGTTATTGGGTATTTGTTAATAGTCATAAAGTGGTCATTTTCTGAAACTTGAAACTTGAAACTTGGAATATTTCTAAGCTGATGCAAGAGCTGATATCACAATACCTGGCTGAAATCGGGCAGTTCTCTACTCAAAATGCGGAGGAGCTGGAGCAGTTCCGTATAAAGTTCCTCAGCAAGAAAGGGCTTATTCCTGACTTATTTGAAGATTTTAAGAATGTCCCGCCTGAACAGCGAAGAGAAGTGGGCCAGGCATTGAATGACCTGAAAAACAAGGCCCAGGATAAAGTTAATCTGTTAAAGGAGCAAATTGAAGCAGGTGCAACTGAAGTGAAATCCGGTATCGACCTCTCCCTTCCCGTGGATTTTATGCAACTGGGCTCAAGGCACCCGCTGTCGATCATAAGGAATGAAATTGTCCAGATATTTTCCCGGATTGGTTTCGTCGTAGCCGAAGGGCTGGATATAGAAGACGACTGGCATAACTTCACGGCCTTGAATTTCCAGCAGGATCACCCGGCAAGGGATATGCAGGACACATTTTTTATTGAAAGGGATCCTGAAATTGTCTTGCGGACCCATACTTCCCCGGTTCAGATCAGGGCAATGGAACTTCGCAAGCCACCGCTGCGGGAAATTTATCCAGGCCGTGTTTACCGCAACGAGGCCATTTCGGCACGTGCCCATTGTATTTTTCACCAGGTGGAAGGGCTTTATGTTGATCTTGATGTTTCATTTGCCGACCTGAAACAGACACTTTATTACTTTGCCCATGAAATGTTCGGTGAAGGGACGCGAGTGCGTTTCCGCCCGAGTTATTTCCCCTTCACTGAACCATCTGCAGAGATGGATATAACCTGTTTTGTTTGTGGCGGGAAAGGCTGCCCGATCTGTAAGTATTCCGGCTGGGTGGAAATCCTCGGTTGTGGTATGGTGGATCCGAGCGTCCTGGAAAACTGCGGCATCGACAGCGAAGAGTATACGGGTTTTGCTTTCGGAATGGGCATAGAGCGGATCGCAATCCTAAAGTACCGGATACAGGATATCAGGTTATTTTTCGAAAATGATGTCAGGTTTTTGAGGCAGTTTACGGGAGTGGTTTAAGGAAAATGAGATGACATCTCAAAGCAAGTGCAACTCGATCTCCTCAAAAATCAGTTCTAAATTATTCGCCTTCCCTTTTGGAATATCATAAGCAGCCAAAACCTGAGGTATTTTCTGGATCTGGCTGATCAATTGTTTCTTACGGCTTGCCGGTAAGATATCATTGACGATGAGAAAGAAATCCGCCCCTTTTTCCGCAGGTATAAGCCTTCCTTCTTCATGATAATTAGAAACCAGGTAAAAACTCCTTCTTTCTTCAGGGTTTCTGAAGAAATAAAATGAGTAACCGAGGGAGTCCTTCCCATCGCCGTATAACAGGTCCTCCATCCGCTTCATTTGAAATCCCAGTTGATCGTTTAGAAAGAAAGTGAAACGATAATCTTTCATATGACAGGCAATGCCAATAGTGGTATAATCATAAGAAGTACCGGATGTCAGTTTCAGCTTTCTAGGCACTTTGATTAATGTTGAATGTTGAATTCTAAATTATTTATTACCTAATAACTAACTTTTCATTTTTCACTATTCATTATTCACTATTCATTAGGTCTTATCACCACCGCCTGCCCGCCGCCTGCCGCAAGCACCATTTTAAATTCATCATCCTTTTTAACCAGCTTCTTTTCGATCAAATATTCCAGCGGGTTGGTTTCCCAGTCAGCGGAAGGACCATCTTCATAAATGGTCGCTTCATAATTGATTTTTTCATCTAAAAAATCAAGTTTGAAAGTAAACTCCCGGGCGTTTTCATCCGTGATCGATCCGAGATACCAGGCATCTTTTTTCTTCCTGGCAATGGTGACATAATCCCCAATCTTTCCATTTAAAACTTTTATATCATCCCAGTCTGACGGGACATCCCTGATAAACCGGAAAGCCGGATGGCCTTTGTAATTTTCGACCAGGTCGGCGGCCATCTGCAGCGGGCTGTAAATAATCACCATCAGGGCCAGTTGCTTCGCCAGGGTGGTATGGACCCGGTTATCAGGTTTAAATTCCTTGAAATACAGGCCAAAGATTCCGGGTGTATAATCCAACGGGCCGGCCAGGACACGGGTAAACGGCAGGATACAGGTATGATCAGGCGGGTTACCTTCGCTCCAGGCTTCGTACTCATTACCCCGTGCCCATTCCCTGGTCATGAAATTCGGCCAGGTCCTTTCAAGACCGGTCGCTTTGACCGCTTCATGGGCATCAACCATGATCTGGTGTTGTGCCGCTTTCTCCACGATCCGGGCATGGTGGTTCACCATCCACTGCCCGTGATGGTATTGCCCCAATGGCCTGATCCGTCCGACATACCCGGTTTTAACGGCATGGATCCCCAGGCTCTGATATAAGGCGAAAGCCGTATCGGCCTGTTTGTCATACCATTCTGCATTGGCGGCTGTTTCATTATGCGCGATCAGGTAAACACCTTTGCTTTTTGCATAAGCAGCCACTTCAGCCAGGTTGTAATCATCATAAGCGTGTAGAAAGTCAAATTCCACCCCATCGACCCAATTTTCCCAGCCTTTGTTCCATCCTTCGACCAGAACACCAGGTATCCCATTTTCTGCGGCAAAATCAATATATTGCTTGGTATTGGCCGTAGTGGCTCCATGTTTGGGGCCGGCCATCCAGGTATACTTCCCCAGGTGAAGTCCCCACCAGATGCCGACATATTTCATGGGCCTTATCCATGAAACGTCTTCAAGGGATGTTGGTTCATTGAGGTTAAGCATTAGTGTTGATTCGATCAACCTGCCGGCTTCACTGGCCAGTTGAATTGTCCGCCAGGGTGTTTTAAACGGCACCTCCACTTTAGCTTTTACGCCATCCGGCCAGGGGACAAGGTCGCATATAAGTTTCAGCGGGTTATCCCCGGATCTTTTGAGCCGCATTTCAGGATAGTTGACCAGGCTGGCTTCATGAATGCTCATGCACAGGCTGTCGGTGGATTCGAGGGTCAGCGGAGTGTTAGCTGAATCAATCCTGCTCAAAGGCGTGTTACGGTAAAGAAATTCATGATTGTCGTAATCTCCGGGAATCCACCAGGCACTCAGGTCTTCCCGGAATAGAAATTCAGTAGCCTCATTCATTATTTCCAGCTTTATGAGGTCAGGTTGTTCGGGAATGATGTAACGGAAACCAACCCCATCATCAAAGGCTTTAAACTCAAGTTGCAGCTTTCTGTATGGTTCTGCCTGCTCCTTAAGGGTAACTAAAAGTTGGTTATGCGAGTCCCTGATCCTGCTCCGCTGACCCCAGACAGGCTCCCACCTGTCACGGTTGCCCGACATGGTAGCCTGTTCCATCTTAAAATTACCCCTCAGCGGAGGAGCATCTTTCAAATCGAATCCAAGGCCGGAAGTATCAAGAATGATGCGGTTATCCCGAAGTACCTGGTAATATGGAATACCATCCTTAAGGATAAAAACAATGTTATTCCTCCCATCCGGCGAATCCAGCCTGACTTCTTCATCAGAGGAACAGGATGAGAAAAGAAGGATGAAACAAGATGCTGGAAAGAGGAATAATGATCTGAATCTTTTCATAATTACTTGAAACTAGAAATTAGAAACTAGAAACTTAAACCTCCATTTATGGCATGACTTCCCAGTCGGCAAAATTCTCAAAATTAACATAGGTCTTAGGTTCTGTTGTCCAGAACTGGTTGGAATTATATGTCCATCCAAGCGTTTCCGAACCACCTCCGCTTTGGGTAGTAATCAGCAAAGTCCCGCTTACACTGCCAATGGCAGCAGCCTGGTCGCGCGGCCAATCCTGGTCTCCCCGGCTTGGATCTACAGGGATCCATCCATAACCCGGAAGATAAACCTCTGCCCAACGATGAAATACATCATCCATACTTGCTTCTTCGCCTCGTACAACTACAGAGCCTGCATAGCGTGCCGGAATGCCTGCTGCACGGCACATAGATATAAAAACGAAAGTATATTCAGAACACGACCCGTTACCTCGTGCAAGTACCGTTGGAGCAGTGTTCCAGCCACCCGTCATCTCATAGTACATATTATCGTTGATATAGTCAAAAATGTTGCGCATGATCCAGTATGGATTCATTTCATCACCGACCGCCTGGCTGACCGCCCGCCGGATGATGGGGTGGGTAAGCTGGAATTTCTCGTTATCTTCAAGGTATTTATTACTGATCTCTTCAGGCACCTGATCCAATGATCCAACTTTATCCGGAAAAATGAAATAGCGGACTTCCCAGGTTTTAACTACCGTTGACATTTCCACCGTTTTCGTTTCCCCCGCTTTCAGGTTTTCAAAATAGAAATGGGCCGTTTTCTGTCCCCAGCGGTCCGTTACAAAATCAGTCGGATCCATATTGAAAGTCGGGTTACCCATTAACTCCTGGTTATCCCGGTTCACCGGAATCGCAATGTAAAGGTCAGCAGAGGTTACCATTCCCGGTCCGAAATTCTTCAACTGGTGCGTAAAGATCACTTTGCCATTCCTCTCTCTTGATTTCATGAAATTTTCATCATCCATAATGGTAAGCTGATAAAGTTTATCATTCTGGTAATCTATATTCCACAAATTTTTCCCGTCATAACAAAGGCCCGTGGGATAAGGCCCCGGGGAATTCAGGATCAGGATTACCCGGCCATTTTCAGGGTGGACCATGTAGATTTCATCCTTTCCACGGTCGGACACCCAGAGGTATTTCCCGTCATAAGCCAGGCCTGTCGGATTGGGTGTAGGGGATGTAAAGGAGAGGATGGTAGTACCGTCAAGGGGACTGAACTGGATAATTTCATCTGAAAGATCATCGATGCACCAGAGATATTTGCCATCAAAAGCAAGGCCGACCGGGCTTTTAGAAGGAGATTCCAGGGTTTGAAGAATACTTCCGTTAACAGGATTGATCTTATAGATCACTCCATCATATTCCTCAGAAACATCCTTGCCCCCCTTCAGGTCGGAATTCCAGAGCGACTGACCGTCCCATGCCAGGGCCAGCGGCCAGTACCCGGGAGATTGAAGGGTGCGGACTACCTTACCTGTCACTGGTTCGATGCAATAAAGCAGGTCAGTTTTCCGGTCAGCTACCCAGATGTTAACGCCATCGAAAGTCAAGCCGGTACTATATTGGCCGGGAAGGTCAAAAGATTTAACAACCTGACCGGGATAAGCAAAGAGGAAAAATGGTTGGAATAAAAACAGGGCAGGAAGGAAGCATTTGACAACGCGAGAAAGTGGAATGGTTTGCATTGGGGATGTTATTAAAAATTTGGAAATGAAATTAAAGAAAAAAACAATCGGGACCCCATCTTATTTAAAATAGATGGAGTCCCATTTTAATCATCCAGCAATTCCTCACATGCTTTTTCCGCTGCTATTTGTTCGGCCGCTTTGATCGAAAAATCCTGCCCGCGTGACACAGGCTCATTGTCCAGAAATAGTTCAACAAGGTACTGTTTACGGTGTCCTTCGCCAATCTCCTGCACCACTTTAAATTCCAGGGGCCGCTTTTCACGCTGGGCATATTCCAGTATGCGGCTCTTATAATTAGTATCGGTCCGTTCGATTTCATCTACATCCAGGTGTACATCTATTATCCGGCGGATAATGGTTTTCCGGGTGAAATTATAACCTTTATCCAGATAAATGGCCCCGATCAGGGCCTCGAATGTATCCCCGAAAATGGATTTGCTGGAAGTAAAATTACCATTACCTTGAAAGATCAGGTTATTCAGGCCCATTTTGAGGGCTAATTTATTAAACCGGCTTCGGCTGACGATGCGGGACCGTAAGTCTGTCAGAAATCCTTCATTCTGATATGGAAACTTTTTATAGAGATAATCAGCCACAACAGAGCTCAGTATTGCATCACCAAGGTATTCCAGCCGCTCATTATTCACCTGTTGCCCTTTCAGCCAAACTTGTGGTGCCGATTTATGGGAAAGCGCAACTTTATATAAATAGATATTACGGGGATAGAAGCCCAGCAGATTTTTTATTGCTGTATAAAGGACTTTGTCTTTTGCGAATTGTACAATGAAAAATTTAACCATCACCGGGAATGCAGGAATTTATCCCTGGTATTTTTTAAAGATGATTGAGGCATTATGTCCACCAAACCCAAAAGTGTTGCTTAGCGCAGCATTTACTACTCTCTTTTTGGCCAGATTGAAAGTGAAATCTAATTTATTGTCGATATCGGGGTCATCCGTAAAATGGTTTATCGTTGGGGGGACGATATTATTACGGATAGCCATAATGGTTGCTATTGCTTCAATGGCACCTGCTGCGCCAAGCAAATGGCCAGTCATTGACTTGGTTGAATTGATGCTGATATTATAAGCATGTTCACCGAAAGTAGTCAGAATTGCCTTGGGTTCAGCTATATCGCCCAGCGGAGTAGAAGTACCATGGGTGTTGATATGGTCGATTTCATCAGGGTTCATTCCTGCGTCTTTCAATGCGTTAACCATGGCGATAGCTGCACCTTTACCCTCCGGATGCGGGGAAGTCATGTGGTATGCGTCCGCTGATAGTCCACCTCCTGCAATTTCAGCATAGATTTTCGCCCCCCTGGCTTTGGCAAGTTCAAGATCTTCAAATACAAGGCCACAGCCCCCTTCCCCCAGTACAAAACCATCTCGATCCTTATCGTAAGGCCTTGATGCGGTTTTAGGATCATCGTTCCGGGTGGAGATGGCATGCATAGAATTAAATCCCCCAACACCACCAGGAGTAATTGATGCTTCCGATCCACCGGTGACGAACATATCGGCATAACCCAACCGGATGTAATTAAAAGCATCAACCATCCCGTTTGCTGATGAGGCACAAGCTGAAACAGTAGCGAAATTAGGACCCATGAAGCCAAACCGGATAGATATATGGCCCGCTGCTATATCAGCAATCATTTTAGGAATGAAAAAGGGGCTGAACCGTGGGATGCCATTTCCGCGGGCCCAATTGACAACTTCATTTTCAAAAGTTTCCAGACCGCCGATACCTGATGCCCAAATAACACCTATTCTTTCTTTGTTGACCTTTTCAAGATCGATACCCGAATCCTTTACTGCCTGCTCGGCTGCAATCATGGCGTATTGGGCATATGGATCGTATTTCCTGGCTTCTTTACGGTCAAAGAAATTGTTAATATCAAAATTCTTAAGCTCACAGGCAAACTGCGTCTTGAAGTTGGATGCATCAAAACGGGTGATTGGGGCGGCGCCACTAACCCCATTGATCAATGCGGTCCAGAGTTCCTCGACCGTATTGCCCAATGGGGTAAGGGCACCAAGTCCGGTAATAACTACTCGGCGTAGGAGCATGTAAGATAAGAAGATTTATTTGGTGTTCTCTTCGATGTATTTGATCGCATCACCAACTGTTCCTATCTTTTCAGCTGCGTCATCGGGAATAGCAATGTTGAATTCCTTTTCGAATTCCATGATGAGTTCAACCGTATCCAGGGAATCAGCGCCTAAATCGTTTGTGAAGCTGGCTTCGGGAGTAACTTCGTTTTCATCTACACCAAGCTTATCAACTATGATAGCTTTGACTCTGGTTGCTATGTCAGACATACTTAAAATGATTTTGGTTAAACAAGCTGCAAAGAAAGTAATATTCTTGACACAAAACAACAAGAAATAAAAATATTTTGATGGTACATTTTTATATATCACACAATATCAATTATATATCATTAATTAAATTCTTTAAACCATCATCTTCTTCATTTATATCTTACCAATTCTGGATCAATGCATTAAAGCGCATAATCTATTCATAAAATGAAAATGGTTATATTTGACCTGCAGAACCTGGAATTAAATGAAAAAAATAGCTGTATTCGCTTCAGGCAGCGGGACAAATGCTCAAAATATTGCGGAATATTTCCTGGTTGTCCGGGATATCCGCGTTTCACTGGTCCTCGCTAATAAGCCTGATGCTTTTGTCCTGGAACGAGCTAAAAAACTTGGTATACCCTCTTTGGTTTTCACCAGGAAGGAATTTTATGAAAGTGAAGTCATCCTTGATGCCCTTCAAAGGAATAAAATTGATTTTATCGTTTTAGCCGGTTTTTTATGGCTTATCCCCGACTATCTTCTAAAAGCCTTTTCCCGTCGGATAATAAACATACACCCTGCTCTTCTGCCAAAATATGGTGGAAAAGGGATGTATGGCGATAAAGTACATCAGGCGGTGATCCAGTCGGGCGATAAACAAACCGGGATTTCTATTCATTATGTCAACGATCATTATGATGAAGGGGAGATCATTTTTCAGGATTCATTCGATATACTTCCTGAAGATACGGCTGAAAGTATAGCGAAAAAGGTGCATGCACTAGAGTATTTGCACTTTCCAAGGATTATTGAAGAAACAATCAGAGCAGTTGATAGTTTAAAGTAGGCAGTTGATCTTCCACTCTTTGCAAACTTATGAACAATTGTTAATAACCTATGTGTTTAAGTTGTTAACAGTAAAGAGCTAAAAAGCTTGCATTCGTCTGTTAAATCGTTCTATCTTTGTTTCATCAGGTCAGCGATAAAAGGCTGGCTCGGGAACGCAGGGCAGAGGCAACGCTGAGTCCGTCAGGAGGAGGCAGCGCCAAAGTCCGCCCCAAAGACCGGGGCCGCAAGGTACCAGGCACAGAGGGGGAGTCCAGATCAAACAATGTCGAAAGGCAGCGTGAGAGATGACCGGCGACCGCAGAGCTGGAGAACCAGGACGCTAAAGCCGCAAGGCCACGCCGAACGAGCTCCGACCCCCAGGAAAAGGAACCGAAAGGAACCGGATTCAAAGGTCAGTCAAACTAACAGTAGCCTGGCGCAATACGGAAGCTTCGGCGACCGAAAAGTGAACGAGGATCATCCCGCAAGGTTTGGTCCTCGTTGTGTTTTTGTATACTTCAACTTACTTATAATTCCCTTTTGACGACCTGTTAACTATTTAACCACTACCCTTCCCAGCTGTCCGTTAATCTTGCGGCTAATATCCTTCAGCTCTTTCTGCCTGGCCTGCAGGATCATAATATCTTCTTCATCAGTGGATGCCTTCATTTCTTTCATGATATCGAGGATCATGCGGTCAATAGTTTTCGATTTGAAGGAAAGCAAAGTAGTTTCGACAGCCTGAAGAAGGTTGTCTTTCTCAGTGACCACCAGCACCCGGTTGCGTAGCCAATTTTCACTCAATTCATAAGGAAAAAGCAGCAAATCTCTGACTGTTGTGCTCAGGACTTCATCTTCATTATCCCGGATAAAACGTTTCTCATCAGGCTCTTCACCATTTTGCAGGGCCTGGTCAAAGACATCAAAAATTTTCTGATATACCGGGTTGCGGAAACTCATATCATCCCTGTGGATCTCTTCAATAATGTAGCGTGAAACAGGGATCCTCTGCTTGGAAAACTGCCCATCGCCATTATCATCTTCAATTTGGATATCATAATTGGCATACATGAGCATTAAGCGGATCAGGTCCCTTTCCTGAAACTCGCTGCTCGACTGATCAGCCTCAACCTGCCTGAAGGAAGGCGGTTCAGGGAATTCCACTTCCTGTTTCACAGCCTCCTGTTCTGCCTGACGCCGGTTGCGCTGGTAAAGGAGGCGGTTCAGGGCATTCATCAGGGTTTGTTCCTGAATTTCCATCAACATGCTGCATTCCTTGATATAAACCGAACGGTAAATGGGGTCCGGGATAAGGGCAATACTTCCGACAATTTCCTTTATCAGGCCGGCCCGCTTTATCGGATCGCCGGCGGCTTCCTTTAACAGCAGGCTCGTTTTGAACCGGATGAAGTCCTGCGCCTTGCCTGTGATCAGCTCCTCCAATTCGGCGCGCCTGTGCCTCCGGGCATAGGAATCGGGATCTTCTCCATCGGGAAATAATACGATGCGGACATTCATTCCCTGCTCCAGCACCATATCGATACCCCGGAATGAAGCTTTGATCCCGGCAGGATCACCATCGTAAAGAATGGTGATATTAGGTGTATATCGCTTAATCAGGCGGATCTGTTCCTCTGTCAGGGAAGTGCCTGAAGAAGCCACGACATTCTCAATCCCGGCCTGGTGCAGGGAAATCACATCAGTATAACCTTCGACAAGATAGCAGTTGTCGAGCCTGATGATGGCATTCTTGGCAAAATAGAGCCCGAATAAGATCTGGCTCTTGTTATAAATATCCGATTCAGGCGAATTGACGTATTTTGGTACGTTGTCGTCCTTAAGCAATGTCCTGCCCCCGAAACCCAGGATACGGCCTGAAATATTATGGACAGGAAAAATAATCCTTCCCCTGAAACGGTCATAACTGCGACCATCTTTGTTTATCGTAAGCCCGGTCTTTTCCAGGTATTCGAGCTTATACCCCTGTTCAAGGGCGTGCTTTGTAAACGCATCCCAATTTTCAGGACTGTAACCGAGCTGGAATTTTTTAATAGTATCCAGCCTGAGGTCACGGTCTTTCAGGTATTCTAAACCAATAGCCTTACCAGTTTCAGTTTCCAGTAAATTATTTGTAAAAAAGTTCAGGGCGAAAGCCGTCACCTGGAAAAGGGTCTCCCGCTCATTTTCCGCCTGCACATCTTCCGGGCTGACCTCGTCTTCCTCTACAGCTATGCCGTACCTCTTTGCAAGGAAAAGAAGCGCTTCCGGGTAAGTAAAATGCTCATGCTCCATCAGGAAGTTAACAACATTCCCGCCCTTTCCCGAACTAAAGCATTTATAAATCCCTTTGGCAGGCGAAACATAAAAAGAAGGATTGCGTTCAGAAGTAAACGGACTGAGCCCTTTATAATTCTGCCCGCTCTTTTTAAGCTTTACAAATTCACCGATCACCTCCTCGATATGGGCATCTTCAAGAATTCTCGCTATAGTTAGTTTGGAGATCAAATTCAATTTTCTTGGTTTTACAAAGATAATACCTGGGACGGGATAGGGTTAATCAAGATATTAACACCATACGAGATGACATCTCAATTATATATATCTTTAAACTTTCTAACTTGAATAAATTATGCCTGAAAAAGAAATACAGCTCCTTAAAATCCAGATGGATAAGCTGAATAACAAAGATTTCGACCTGGATGCCTGGAAAAAATCTACAATCATTATTCTTGCTCGCATCTTCGGGGAAAATAGCCTGAAAATAAAACAGATCGAAAGTATTGAGTATGATTACAGCAGCTGGTCACTCCGGGATACGACCGGTTTTAATATTTATCTCGATAGTTGTAAAAAACTTGGCCGCGAAATCCTCCAGGCTTCCATTGATGAGCTTGAAACACTCGGCCTGCCTAAAACTGAAGAAACGACCGATGAGTTCTTTCTTGTGATAACCGGCGCACTGCAGGATGAACTGAAAGGAATGCAGGTCAGGGAAATCAAACAGATCTTATCCTCCGGGGAAAATCCGGATGCTAAACGTGTTTTGATACTCGAAAAACTCAAGGAATATGGCAGTGAGATATCCCAGGATATCCTGTCGAACATCCTGACCAGCCTGCCCATGATAAAAAAATTCACCCAGTAAAATGGACGGCAATTATCAAACACAAGACAGCCTGAACAAAGAACAGAAGGCCCGTTTGCTAATGGACTTTTTTCACCGGATCATGATGCATCATGCCATGTGGTTTGCAGAAGTCCGGCATCAGTATGGGCGCGACAAAGCATTTGAAGTGCTGAAAGAAGCCTATTCAAGAAGTTCCGGCATCCAGCTCAGCCGTCTGGCCAAGACCCTCGGTTTTGAGATGAAAGACAATATTCCCGGCCCATTACTCGATCTTCCGGAAGAAAAGATGGATAAACTGATCGAAAGCGTGGCCATAAACTGGCTGGCTAACGATGGTATCTGGTTCCAGGCGGTTGAGTTCAGCCATGGTCAGTTCGATGCCAAACGTTGCAACGACACATGCTGGGCACATTTCTCACCCTTCGAGGCCTGGTCAATAATGAATTTTCTCAATTTACCCGAAAACCCCGGGCTGGAAGGACTGAAAACAGCATTGCAGTTCAGGCTTTATGCCACCATCAACAAGCAATCAATTGTTGAAGAAACACCCGCCAGTTTTGTATTCCGGATGAATGAATGCCGCGTCCAGGCAGCCCGTAAGCACAAAGGGCTCGAGGATTATCCCTGTAAATCCGGCGGTTTGGTTGAATACACGACTTTTGCACAGACTATCAATCCGCTGATAAAGACCGGGTGTATTTCCTGCCCGCCTGATCCGCATCCTGAAGGGTATTTTTGCGCATGGAGGTTCTATCTGTAGTCATTGGTCAATGGTCATTAGTCAATAATTAAAAAATAACTTCTTAATGACCACCTCTTATATAACTTCTTTTTTCAAGCAGCTTCAAGTTGAGCGATTCTCTTCTTTAGTTGATTGATTTTCTTTTCTTTATATTTTTGTTGATAATCATCCAAGGCCTTGGGGTTAA
>Ga0265292_1000810_pt1 | contig 34849 bp, 24 predicted proteins | sample Munlanlewell296A_FD_189080 | JGI IMG/M metagenome (GOLD analysis project Ga0265292, IMG submission 189080) | Leachate microbial communities from a municipal landfill in Southern Ontario, Canada - Leachate well 296A | ecosystem: Engineered > Solid waste > Landfill > Unclassified | place: Canada... | reverse complement strand
CAAACAGTGGATATGGGAAGAAGTTATTACCGTTATCTCTCTTGCACGAACTCCTCCGCTATCAAAAATCACCTGAATGCTGTCTCCCCCAATTTGCGACCAGGGAGTATCTTCTCCGTACAGATCCACCGACACTCCGGTCGTCCCCTGGGTTGCGGCAGAGGGACTGATGCTGATGATGGAAGGGAAAAGAGAATCCACTACGGTAAATCCATTTGGCAGTGAGATAGTATATTGATAACTATTATACGAATAGAAAGTCAAGCTGACGGTACGATTACCCGGCGTTGCATTGGGATCAATAGTGACGTACGCGGTTGCTGTTGTTGTGTTTTGTATTGCCGGATTTGTGACACCGATCCCGCTACCGGAAAACGATATTTCTACTCTGTTCCCGTAGGGTCCGTTTTGCCAATATGTACCCCGACCAGTAATTGTCACCGGAAAGCTCATTCCTTGTTTCTTACTATTCGGCGTCACGGCAACCATCTGCGGTGGCGGATTGGTCACGGTGAAACAATTTTCTTTTGTTAACTGATGCGTGATAATTCCGCCGACATATTGCCGCACTGTGATGCTTCTAGTAGAAATTGCGGCAGTACTGTCGATATCTGCCTTCGCCGTAAGATGGGTGGATGAAAGCGCTGTCACCGTTTTGCCGACTATTCCGCCTCCGCTAAACAAGATGACAATACTATCACCGGCGTCAGTCGACCAGGGAGTATCCTCTCCCAGAATGTCCAACATGACACCAGCAGTCCCTTGTGTTGCCGAGGAAGGGGTAATGCCGATGATGACAGGCAGCAGTGAATCGGCAACCGTGAATGCATTCTGCAGTGAGAGACTATACTGATACGAATAATTTGAATAATAGATTAGATTGAAGGTATTGACACCAGGTGTTGCATTGGGTGAAATGGTAACTGTGGCTGTCGCTGTCGTTGCGTTTTGTATCGTCGGATTGCTGACACTGATTCCGCCCGCTCCAGTAAATAATATTTCCACTCTGTTTCCATATGGTGAATTCTGCCAATTTGTTCCTTTGCCGGTGATCGTTATCGGAAAACTCATCCCTTGTTTTCCGTTGTTCGGCGTAATGGATATGAGACGCGGCGGTAAACTCGTTATCGTAAAACCGCTTACTTTTTTTGATTGACTCGTGATGATGCCGTTGGCATATTGCCGCACGGTCACATTGCGTACCGATACTGTTGCATTGCTGTCTACATCTAATAGACAATTAATATGCGTTGAAGAAAAGGCAACAATTTCTCGCACGATAACTCCGCCTCCGTCTAAATCCACTTGAATACTATCTCCTCCAATTTGCGACCAGTGTGTATCTTCGCCATAGATATCTATCGATTCACCGGCCTTTCCCTGCATTGCTGCAGAAGGAGAAATGCTAGTAATCGTCGGAAATAGTGAGTCAGTAACTGAGAATCCATTAATTAGTGATATACTATGTTGGTAGCTATAGTTTGCATAATACGACAGATACACAGTCCGGCTGCCGGGAGTTGCATTAGGTTCAATAGTGACGGTTGCCGTTGCTGTTGTTGCATTTTTAATCGTTGGATTGGAGACACTGATTCCACTTCCGGAAAATGATATCTCCACCCTGTTTCCGTAGGGTGAGTTTTGCCAATTTGTGCCGTATCCGGTAATTGTTACTGGAAAGCTTGTGGCTTGTAGTCCGCTCTTCGGTGTGATTGCCTTTATTTCAGGCGGTGGACTTGTCACCGTAAAACAATTTTGCTTTGTCACTTGATGTGTGATTATCCCGCCGACATACTGCTGTACTGTAACGCTCCTGGTAGAAATTGTGGCATTACTGTCAATCGTGACCGGAACAGTGATATGTGTAGAGGAAAGTGCGGATGCCGGTCTACTCAATATTCCATCTCCACTAAAGAGTATCTGTATGCTGTCTCCTCCAGTTGACGACCATGGCGTATCCTCGCCATAAATATCCATCAAGACGCCCGTCGCTCCCTGCATCGCAGTAGTAGGAGTTACAGAACTGATCGCTGGAATCAATGAATCTGCTACGGAAAATCCATCAATCAGTGAGACATTGTATTGAAAAATGTAACTCGCATAATAAGCGACATGTACTGTGTGATTCCCCGGTGTTGCATCGGGTCCGATAGTAACTATTGCCGTTGCTGTTGTTGCGTTCTGTATTGTCGGACTGCTGACGGTGATTCCGGTACCGGAAAAGATTATTTCAACTCTATTCCCGTAGGGAGAATTCTGCCAATTTGTTCCGCTTCCGGTGATCGTAACAGGAAAACTCAATCCCTGTTTCCCGCCATTCGGCGTTATCGAGATAAGGCTTTGGGAAAAAGAGATATGAATACCCGTGATGAAAAATAACATAACAGAGAGGCATAGCTTAACGACTCTTCTTCGCATAATAGTCCTTAATTTGATGATATGTTGCATTACCGCTCGCATTTTCCTCTAATTCATTCAACAGAATGATCGCCGATGAATCTTCACCGGAATTTGCCAATACAGATAAGAGATTGATTTGCGGTTCAATATAATTCGGGTACTTCGTTTTCATTTCGGTATAAATCTGTTTTGCTTCCATGTTTTTTCCACACATATACGAAGAGGAAGCGAGGTTATTCAGTACGAGAGGATTGTACGGTATTAATTCTCTCGCGTCTTCAAAGTACTTTTGTGCACCGAAAAAATCTCCCAACTGAAAATACCCAACACCTAAATAATATGCAATTGGCAATCCCGAAGGATCCAACGGCAATCGATTTCGATCGATAGATCGGATGTGTTCCAGCATTCCGGAATAATTCTCCGCCATTTTATATTGAATTGCGGTGTAATAGTGCCGCTGATCCTGAAACCATAGGTAGACAAAATAGACAGTGAGCATACTGACCAATGTAAACACCATCGCCACTGACCGCAGGTTCATCGTCATGGAATCCCGTGACTTCGGAGAGAAGTAGGCGATACCGATAGCCAGATAGAATAATGTCATCGGTGCGATACGATCTTTTGGGAAGGCAAAGACCGAGACCACAACAATATTCAGGAGTGACATTCCAATAAGCAACGATGATGATCCCTCGTCAGATTTCCATAACAATTTTCGCAGAGCAAATACAATGATCAGCGAGTATGACAGAAAGCCAATCATTCCATTCTCGGACAATATTTCAAGAAAATCATTATGCGGATTGATACTGTCGAATTTATAGATATTCTGGTCGGTATAATCCGGTCCGCGATATTTTGAATATTCGCACACCCAACGTCCCGTTCCAATTCCTATCACCGGACTGGAAACAAACATCTCGAATGATGAAGACCAGAATTTCAACCGCGACGTACTGTACGGAGATGACAATGTCATATTCTGCACTGTTTCCGTAAAACTTCTGTTATAGGTATTCCGTGGTTGAAGAAATCCGATGGATACAGCGATACAAATCACTGCCGCCGCAGTCAACAATGGATGGTAATCCTTTTTCGTGCTTTTCGATCGCTTTAATTTCAGCATATAATGCCATGCTAGTGCAACGATCGTGATCAGCAGTGCTAAATATGCAGCCCGACTACGCAAGAGCATCACATACGTCACCGTTATTGTAATACCAAGAATTGTAAGATTTTTTGCGCTTTTGCGTTGCACAAGAACGGCGGTCAATATCATCCATGGAATTACCCCCGCGAGATATTCAGAAGCAAAGCTGCTCCCGCCTAATGTCGCTCCGGAAGTCGCTGCCATCGGTATGTTGATGCTGGTGATGCTAAATGCTTGAAGTATTCCTATGGTTGCGGCTAATCCACCGGCAATACTTATGCAGACAGCAACTCTTTTGATAAAATATTGCTTATCGAAAATGGTGCACATCATCATAGTGATATAGGCAAAGATCATCAATCCTGCGATTTGCGAAAGATCTGCAAACAACAGTTCCGGTACCCGGTTCCCCAGCGAAGAGATAAGCAACATAAGAGGAAAGGATATGCTGAGCCAAAAAAAACTCCGGTGAAGATGGATTGTACGGACTACTCTCACGGTTACCGCAATCACAGCAAGCAGTACGAAGGTAAGAATAGAAAATAAGAGCCGATGAATAGCGCCGGTATCGACGACCGAATTCGAGAAGGTAAGCGGAACAAAAAAAAACAGGCAATAGATAAAGAATACTATTCGCTGCAGGTGTTTTGGAATGTGCACAGAAGAACCGGAGGTTATTTGAGGATGCACATTTTTTACCATATTGTTAGAACTTCTGACACTTTCGGTGCCGCCACCTTATCTGGGGTAGGTTACAAGTAATTAAAATGTACTAAATGTCATACTTGTCCAAAATAAATCATACAAGAGAAAAACTTATTCCTTCTTTTCTTGACGGGGTTCCGAAGGAATGCCGACATGTATAAACATTTGGTCGGCACAAGAAAAGAAGCAAAAGAACCCCTTGCAAAATGTAACGCGCGGGATGAATCCCGTTCGCTCTTGCCCGTAGATGGCAAAAAACGCCATCAAAAGTCCCTTCATGATTTCAGACCCCCTCTTTTTCTCACCCTTGGTAGGGGGAGAAAAAGCTCGTTCAATCTTCCTAAATTTCGCCTCCTCCCACATCTCATCCAACACTGTACGGAATATTGAATTGCTTTAAAATATGTGATTAATACCAGCTAAAATCAATTATTTCAATTCCATGATTCAAGTATGGTTCTGGTACGAATCATTTCGTTGAATACTTGTTCTGCTAAGTTTAACGAAAAATAGTCTTTCAAATATTCATCAATAATCAATAAGAACATCGAGAAACTATTTCATATAAACTATGGATTGAATATCTAACCATATTCCTCTATTTTATAAAATGAAACTTTTCTCACTCTTATCAACGTCATCGCTCTCCCCGGTTTGGAAATATTCAGCGGAGCATATTCTCTGGCGCGTCATGTTCTCCGAATACGGAGTGATCATCGGCGAAGATAGGAATACGGAATCCAAAACCGTCTCTTTTTTTTGCCTGGACTCGACAACAGGAAAACCGCTCTGGCAGCAGAAGAATTTCGGCGAACCATGGTGGATCGGCCTGGATGCGGTGAAGGACGGCAGACTGTATCTTCACGGATATAGAAAACCAGATATGCCGGAGCATAAAAACATTATTGCTGTCGACCTAAAAACGGGTAATGTGATATGGAAAAATACCGATTGCACATTTCTTGCCATTGGCACTCCGTTTATCTACGGATATAAGGACCTTTTTGAGCGACGCGTATATTTTAGAATGGACGAAAATACAGGCATAATCCTTGATGAATTGGCAATCCTACCGGATGGTGTGGAACCGAATATTCAATACGAAAAGACAGACTTCCTTTTCCCCCACCAGGTGACGGATAACGGTTCAATAGCATGGCATACCGCAAGTGAAACAAAAGGAATGTTGAATGCCGAGAGTATTGAGGTGAGCAATACCGTCATATTGAATGTCTATTCCCGCAATATGCCGCCAGCCGAAGGATTGAAAAACACATTATCGGTCATTGACACAACGACCAAGAAAAAAGTATATTCAGATGTTCTGAACGAATCAACACCATACCCGGTTCCCGATTCGTTCTTTGTGGAAGGCGAAAGAGTCTACTATATTAAGGAGCGAAAAACATTCGTTGCCGTAGATCTGAAACACTAGCAGCTGCACCACGGAAAAGATTTTAAAGGATACACCCATGGAACTCAACCAGATCGCGTTCATCCTCTTCTTCCTTGCATCAATGGCCTTCTTTGCAATGAGCGCCAGAAAATTGATCGCGACGCTGCGGCTCGGAAAAGCCGATAACCGGCTGGACAATATCCCGAAGCGGTTGCAAAATGTTTTTACCATCGCGTTCCTGCAGACGAAACTGCTCCGCGAACCAGTTGCAGGAACATTACATCTGCTCATCTTTTGGGGATTTCTCGCATTATCGCTAGTAGTGATTGAATCGGTGATGGAAGGCCTCCTCGGACATTTTTCATTCTCGTTTCTCGGCGGCGGATATTCCGTCATCACATTTTCACAGGAAATTTTCTGCTTGCTGGTTATGGTCGGCGTGATCGGTTCGCTCTGGAGACGGTTCATCACGAAAGTAAAACGCTTGCAGGTCGATGCGCACGGCAGCAAGGATGCCGCAATGATTCTCTCCTGGATTTTTTTGATCGTCACTTCAACATTGCTTCAGAATGCAACGCGTATTTCCATCGGCACGTACGAAGCCGGAATGTCGTTCCCAATATCATCGTCATTCGCTTCGTTCTTTAGTTATGAGCAATCAACATACATCCTGGAAAAGATTTTCTGGTGGGGTCATATCGGACTCGTATTGGCATTTCTGAACTATCTGCCCTATTCAAAACATTTACATGTGCTCACCTCTGTTCCTAATGTCTTCTTCTCTTCGCTGAAACCGAAAGGTGCCCTCATTCCGATCAATCTACAGGATGAAACATTGACGAAGTTCGGCGTGGTGGACACGGACGATCTTACGTGGAAACAATTACTGGATGGATATACTTGTACAGAATGCGGACGCTGCGAATCGGTTTGCCCCGCAAATCTTACCGGCAAACCACTCTCGCCGAGAAAGATTATTGTGGACACGCGCCGCCGCACCGTTGAAAAATCACCGGTAATGATGGCCGGTCGGTTGGAAATGAATCAGGAGGTGGCGAACAATACTCTACTGGATCATTATATCACTGAAGACGAACTCTGGTCCTGCACTACTTGTATGGCTTGCGTAAACGAATGTCCGGTAATGATCGAACATGTAAACGAGATCGTAGACTTACGCCGCGCACTGGTACTGAACGAATCCCGCTTCCCTCCCGAAGTGAAAACTGTCTTCGATAATTTAGAACGGAATTTTACTCCGTGGGGATTCTCGCATTCCACGAGAGCAGACTGGGCAGAAGGTTTAAACATTCCTACAATGGCACAAGTGGGCGATGCAAAGAATGTTGATGTATTATTTTGGGTGGGATGCGCCGGTGCGTATGACGCGCGCTACAAAAAAGTTACCATTGCATTTTCCAAACTGATGCAGCACGCCGGTATCTCGTTTGCCATTCTCGGCACAGAAGAAAAATGTAACGGCGACGCTGCGCGCAGAATGGGAAATGAATACCTCGCCCAGACGATGATGACAGAAAATATCGAAACACTAAACAAATACAATGTAACAAAGGTCGTCGCAACCTGCCCGCACTGTTTCCATTCCCTTTCCAAGGAGTATCCGCAGTTCGGCGGAAATTTCGACGTCGTCCATCACACCGATTTCCTTAACCAACTTGTGGAAGAGGGGAAATTGAAAGTTGACGGCAAAAAGAAGAATGTGCAGACTGTTACCTATCATGATTCCTGCTACCTTGCCAGATATAACGACGTGATTGAAACGCCGCGTGCAACATTGCAGGCAACTGGTGCTCAACTGATAGAAATGCCCCGGACGAAGGATAAAGGACTCTGTTGCGGCGCCGGCGGAGGAAGAATGTGGATGGAAGAACATCACGGAAAACGGATCAACATTGAACGGACGGAAGAAGCGCTGGCAACTGGAGCTTCCACTGTTGCATCTGCCTGTCCGTTCTGTATGACCATGATGAATGACGGCGTGAAAGCAAAAGATGCAGCCGAGAAAGTTCAAGTACGCGACGTCGCAGAAATCTTGTTGGATGCCATTGAACAAAAAGCATCAATCTAGTTCCGGTAAAAAAGAACATCACTCATCCCGGGCAAGCTCATGTTCCATACTCGCTGTGTCTCCTGCCGCTAACAATTACCGTAGCGGGGTGCCTCTTCGGAATAAAATACTTGGCGGCAGAAGAATGACTCAAAACCAGAATTAATTTTAGAGAAGTGAGATTTCCATTGTCCATAATTTCCCGTAGGCATAATTTGCTGCAAACATTCACCTGTGTCAATCACTACATTTTATTTTTCCTGTTCGTTGTCGGATGCAAACTTTCCGACAGCACGTCAGAGAAATCTCTTCCCGTTCCGTATGCAAACACAGCACGGTCAGTGAAGTATGTCGGCACCGAACAATGCAAAGTGTGCCACGAAGAAATCTACAATTCTTACCTGAGTTCTGAAATGGGACGCTCAATGTATCGCGTATCCGGAATGCCTTCAATTGAAAAATTTCCTTCCACGGTTGTTAAAGATGCACAACTCAACTATTCCTACCAGGCGGTAGTGAAGAACGGAAAACTCTACCAGCGTGAATTCCGGAAGAATGCCGATGGTTCTACGTCGCATGAACGGACCGTTGAAGCGGAATATGCAATTGGCTCCGGCAATAATTTGCGGATGTACTATTATGAGGATGGCGGCATGATCTATCAACTTCCGTTGACATGGTACGTGCACAGCAACTCATTCGATCTCAGTCCCGGATATAAGGATTTCGGCAATGTGCGATTCTCCCGTTTTACATCGCCAAAATGCCTTTCTTGTCACAATGCGTATTTAAAACCTGATACCACCGCTGTCGATCGTTACCGAAGGCCATTCGAATTGGGAATCAGCTGCGAACGCTGTCACGGTCCGGGTGAACTGCACATTATGGAAGCGAACGGCGAAACTATTCCCGGTTTACAAGAAGGAGCGAAAACAATCATCAATCCCCGTTCACTTCCACACGAACAGCAGTTGGATGTCTGCCGGCAATGTCATCTGCAGGGGAAGGCGTGGGTGCTTATAAAAAATAATGAAGATTATTTTGATTACCGTCCGGGTGAATTGCTTTCTACTCACCGTTCGGTCTATTTCAAAACACAGGCAAAAAAGGAAGTGGTGGAAGTCGGCGACAGTCCCCAGCGGATTTCGATGAGCCGATGTTTTCAGGAAAGCGGCAACACGCTCACATGCATTACATGTCACAATCCACATTTTTCCATTAAAACATTTTCAGCGGATCATTACAACGGAAAGTGCAAAGTGTGTCACACTGCGGAAAAATTGCAGAAGAATAACTTTTCCGTTTCGCACTCTTCGTCCACGGATTGTATCTCGTGCCACATGAACCGTACCGGCAGCAATAATACGCTGCACGGAGTTTCGAATACCGATCACTGGATCCGGGTGAACGCCAACAAAACAAAGATCGATTGGAACTCGTTGAAAAAACCGACGCATCAACCGATAACTCAACTCACCGCATTTCTGGACAAGCACGATTCCCTCTCCGGAGAACGGCTTGCTGAAGCATATCTTTATTATTATTTGGAACACGATCCCCGTGCCGCCTATCTAGATTCGGCGTTATCTTATCTGCAACCGTATCTGATGAATGGAACAGCCACGACACGAAGTTACATCGTGTTAGCGCAAATCCGGTCACGTCGCGGACAACACAATGAATCGGCCGATGCGTACAGACAGGCAATTGTTCTGCAGCCCGAAAACAGTGAATTATTTTTTCAATTAGGAAACACTCTGATGAAATTGGGAAAATTTTTAGAAGCCGCCAATGCTTTCGGTACCGCTTCACTGCTGAAGCCAAACGAACCAAAATATCTCGAAGCATCTGGAATTGCTCAATACCGACTAAGCGCATTTACTGAAGCGCAGGAGTATTTTGAAAAAGCGCTTGCCAAAGACAGTCAGAATGGACAGGTCTTCTTTTATCTTGGAAATATCCATGCGCTAGGAAATCAGGATGCAAAAACCGCAGTGCAATATTATCGTTCGGCAGTGGAATTGATGCCGGACCTTCCCAATGGTCATTTGAATCTGGGAAATGCGTATCTTCTATTACAACTGCCGGACAGCGCCATAACTCAATATCGACTGGAATTACAGCGTGATCCCCGGTCAGCATCTGCACTGGTAAATCTTGGACGCAGTTTTGATTTTAAGGGAGAAAAAACATCGGCAAAATCCTATTATCGTAAAGCGCTGGAAGTAGATCCCACTTCCGCAGTCGCACGTGATCTGTTATTTCAATAATGACCAATACTCAGAACATACAACCCAAAGAGATCCTCCCTTCTGCCGAGGAGCGAATAGCTTGGTTTGCCGAATACGAGAAGGTGAAGAAAGTACCGCTTGTATGCAAAAAATTCGGCATCAGCAGAAAAACATTCTACAAATGGTGGAAACGGTATAACACCGAGCAGCGCTCCTCCGACAGTCTGAAGAACCGGTCGCGTAAACCACATCATAATCCTCGCGCAACGCCGGAACATATCATCCAACGGTTAAAAAGTCTGCGGGAACAGACCGGATTCGGACAAAAACGGCTGCAGTTATATCTGTCGTTATGGTACGGTATTGAACTGGCGGAGAATACTATCTGGAAGATTCTTCGCAGAAGCGGCATCGATATGAAGGAGACAAAAACACGCCGTCGAAAAGTAAAACCGCATGAACCGCTTCTTCCAGGCGACAGGGTAATCATTTTTGTTAAAGCGTTCGAAAAACAGGTCGGGAAACAGAAATATTTTTACTATGCGGCGATCGATGAATGTACGCACCTGCGTATCGCTCGAATCTATGCGCGACACTCAACCTTATCCGCCTTGGATTTTGTACAATATATACTTACATCATTCCCATTTTCTATTCATTATATTCATACACCATTGGACAATGCCTTCACGAGCATTGCCATGTCCCGTTCGCGAACTCATGCGTTTACACAAAACCTGCGGCGTCTCGGTATTAAGCAGCATATCCCCACCAGAAAACAGTCCCAATCAAAATTATATGCAGAACGAATCAGGCAATTTGATTCACCGGAAGCATTCATCTCCTTCCATTTTAACGCACACATCGATGCTGAACGGATGGTGAATAACTACTTGTTCGATTATAATAACAACCAACCGAGGAAAGAGATCGGCATGATGACACCATTGAATAAATTACGCACATTCGAACAATTTAAGGACATCAAAGAATTTCATCCTAAAAAAGATACTTTCTGATTATCCACGAATCGAAACGGAGCAGGCATGAAATTATTCACCGTAGCACCATCCTTCGCTAAGAGTATTGTTCCAGTACTTGTCTTCTCTGTAACACTGGAATTTTTTGGATGCGGTTCTTCATATCCCGCGCCGGGAGTGGACGGAAAAAAATATCACTACGTGTACCTGCTCGTCGAACCGGTCACATCACCGAAGTTGGAATTTAAAGATGCAAAAGTTAGCATTACGTTTACCATCGACGATGCCGCGATCTCATATACACTCCTGAATCTTACACAACAGCAGCTCTTGGTGGAATCGGGAGCGGCATCCATAGGCATTGACGGCAATTTCATCCCTGCGCGGAACATTCAAAGTTTGTATTCGGATAGTGTCCACGGTTTTGCACCGATCCTGATTGGTCCGCGTGGATATTTACAGGATATCGTCATCCCTCGTACACATATCTTCCGAAACGACGACGACGAATGGGTGGAAACGGATCTTTTTTCAACGTTGGACAGCGGCACGGTCGCCGGACGAAAGTTGATTGCGAAGAATAACGGAAAGGAGATTAACCTGATGCTGCCGATTACGTTTGGTGAAAAGCGGAAAGTCTATTCGTTTGCTTTTAAAGTCGGCGCCATAAAGGTTGTCAACCCCAACGCCGAAATCCCGCAAAAACAGCGTCCCCCTGCACCCGAACTGTGATTTCACCTCACTGCGTTTACCTCCGCGTTACACCAAAACTGTGGCTTCGTTTTCGCGGCCCAGTCTTCGCAGCCTAGTATCCTCAGCTCTGTATCCGCGGCCTTTATGGCCGCGCAAAACTATGATACCTGAGTAAAACAAAAAAGGTCTTGTAACAATTGTTAAAAGACCTTTTGCTTTGAGCGGGTGACGAGGTTCGAACTCGCGACATTCAGCTTGGGAAGCTGACACTCTACCAACTGAGTTACACCCGCAATTGTATACCTAAAAGTACGAATATTTTCCTTATATTCAACCATCCAATTTTGGGAAACTTTTTCGGCTGAACAGGGGTTCTCATCTTCAACTCACCATCAACTTAAAAGGATATTACATGAAAACACTCTCCACGCTCCTTTTTTTCATATCGCTCTGCACCGCCATTGCTATCGCACAGCAACCGCCGTCCAAACTGCTTCGAGTCAGTCCCTACTCTTCCATAACGCAGACAATCGGTATTACTGAAGTCTCCGTAATGTTCCATCGTCCGGGAGTCAAAGGTCGTGAAATCTGGAACAAACTGGTTCCCTATAACCAGGTATGGCGTGCCGGCGCAAACAATGCGACCGTTTTTTCATTCTCCGATGATGTCACCATCAATGGAACGACCTTAAAAGCTGGAAAATATTCGTTCTTCACCATCCCGGCAGAAAAAGCATGGACCGTTATTTTTAATTCGCAGGCTGATCAATGGGGGGCGTATTATTACGATTCTACAAAAAACGTCTTCACCTTCAGTGTAACGCCGGAACAGGCACCACACGAAGAATGGTTGTCCTATAGCTTTTCCGATCTCGGCCTTACTGCGGCAAAACTTTCCCTCCGTTGGGAAAAAGTATCTGTTTCGTTCGTTATCAATACGAACACAGCAGAAAACGTATCCAAATTGGAAGGAAGCTTCAAATCCCAAGCTGCACAGCAGGCGGCATTACTCGCCCGTTATTCGCTGGACAGTAAATCCGATTATGAAAATGGACTCCAGGCAATCGATCGCGCTATTAGCTTAAATCCGTCATGGGGAAATTTTTCCGTAAAAGCACAACTCTACGCTGCTCAAGAAAAATTTGCCGACGCAGTCAAAACCGGCGAACAGGCTCTGGAAACAGGGAAAAAATCTGGTGCCAACGTAAGCACGTTCGAACCGATGGTGAATGAATGGAAGACAAAACTTCCCCCCGTAAAAGGAAAGAAGAAGTAAGTCTTACAAAATTTATAGGAACCGTCATTTTGAACATAGTCAGCTTGCTTAACGACTGCGGACGAAGTGAACCTACCTACACAAATGGTGTCCCTTTATGACCATCAGGCGGGAATCTAGTTCGAATAGTGTTTTTTCAAGCAGATTCTTCACACAAACAAAATACGTTTGGACTCAGCATGACGATAGAGAAATATTCCTAATTCCTTTCCTTTTCAACGCCGGAGTATTCCGGCGTTTTTTATTTGTAAATGTCTGACACCTGCAACAATTGTCCTCCCCAATTGTCTGATGTTCACATTGTATATAAATAGAAAAATCATCTGAAAATAGGCTGTCCTTTGTCATTCTGTGCACATTCGCTTTGCTCAGTATAACTACGCGAAGAATCTTGCTCTTTCGTTTGAGTGGAAAAACGAGATTCCATGCCTGCACTAACGGTATCCCTTTGCAACCGACAGTGTAGGCGCTCCTCGGAATGACTTTGATATGAGATTTTTCAGATGTCTCTATAACTCAGATGTGTCCGAGTCAATCCGCACAATCAAAATGTCTGACAACTTTGCATATTCCCCCTCTTTCGCAAGGAGGGGATTAGGGTGATGGTCGCTCTGCAGACAACCTTCTTAATTTACCTCATCTGCCTATAAATTTATCCTCCCCCTCACTTGCATGCCTCTTCATTCATCATTATTTTGAAAGACAATTTTCTCACTCACTCAGAAAGTGTTGTTATGTCTCTTATGGTTAGCATCTCCGGTATTCGCGGTGTTATCGGCGAATCGTTAACACCGGAAGTTATTGTAAAATATGCCGCCGGTTTCGCCGAATATTGCCAACGCGGCACCATCATCGTCGGTCGCGACGGCAGAATCACCGGAAAGTCAATTTCCGATATCGTCATTGCCACATTGGTGCAGATGGGATGTAACGTTGTGGACCTTGGCATATGTCCAACACCAACGGTCGGTCTCGCCATTGAAAAACGCCATGCCGCCGGGGGCATCGCCATCACCGCCAGCCATAATCCGATGATCTGGAACGGATTAAAATTTATCAGTTCGTCCGGCATGTTCCTAAATGGAGATGAGAATAAACAATTCTGGGCGCTCGCGGATAAGGGAAGTTTTAGATACAACATATGGAATAAGCAAGGAACAGTAATGCAGGATCCTGGGTTCTTAAACGAACATATCAATATGATCCTGAATCTCCCCGGTATTGACAAAAAAAAAATTGCTGGGCGAAAACTGAAAGTTGTAGTGGATTGCGTGAATGCGGCCGGCGGAAATATCGTTCCGAAATTACTGAGAGAATTGGGCTGCGAAGTGATTGAATTGAACTGCGACGTGAGCGGAATTTTCAACCATACACCCGAACCTATACCGGAAAACCTGACCGATTTAAGCGCTCGAGTCATTAAAGAAAAAGCAGATCTCGGCGTTGCCGTCGATCCGGATGTTGACCGGCTGGTCTTGATGACCGAAGAAGGAAAACCATTTGTGGAAGAATACACCGTCGTCTCTGCAACAAAATTTGTATTGGAAGCACAAAAAAAACAGGGAAAATCGAAGCATACCGTAGTAGTAAACCTTTCCACAACACGTGCCGTGGAAGATGTTGCAAAAGAATACGGCGCCACAGTCCACCGCACACCTGTGGGTGAAATAAATGTTGCCTCCCGCATGAAACAGTTAGGATCGGTGGTTGGCGGCGAAGGGAGCGGTGGTGTGATCCTGCCGGAAGTCCATTTGGGACGCGATGCCATAGTCGGCATTGGATTGTTCCTGCAATTGCTGGCGGATTTTGGCGGAAAAGCGTCGGAATTAAAAGCGAGTTTGCCGCAATACGAAATCGTGAAGAATAAAATTGAACTCGGTACGCTGAAACCGAATGAAATCTTACAACGGTTGTACAACAAATATTCCAAAACAGAAAAAACAAATTTCGATGACGGCTTGAAGATTGATTTCCCTGCATCGTGGGTACATCTGCGCAAATCGAATACCGAACCGATCATCCGCATTATCGCGGAAGCAAAAACACGCGAAGAAGCTGCGGCACTGGTAGACCGGTTTCAACACGAAATTACCGGTTAGCCGCTTTCGGACACTCGATGCAGAACGGCATCCACATCCGGGACATCTTGCATTTAAAGTCGATCCCGAAAATTAGCGACCGAAAGATTATCTCTCTCGTCGACCATTTCAAATCTACGACAGGGGTCCTTTCTGCTGACCCCCGCGCATTGGTAAAAGTTCGCAGTATTAAAGAAGCGGACGCATCAATGATCCGCCATATTCCAGTCGATCAACGATCCATCGATAAACAATTTTCCCTACTCAACAAAGTAAATGGGAGCATCATTTCCTTCTGGGACAAAGAATATCCAGAGCAACTGAAAAACATTTACGATCCCCCTGTACTTCTTTTCGTCCGCGGCAAACTTTCTCCGAACGACAATTATTCCATCGCTGTTGTCGGAACGCGTCATCCTACACTGTATGGGAAAGTGAATGCAGAATTGTTCGCAAAAGAATTCGCCCGACGCGGTATTTCGGTGGTGAGCGGACTGGCGCGGGGCGTGGACACAATCGCACATCGGTGTACGCTGCACCATCATGGTAGAACCGTTGCCGTACTCGGCGGCAGTATCGACCGAATTTATCCCGGCGAGAATGTTTCGCTTGTGGAGACGATCGAATCAAAAAATAACGGCGCAGTGATTTCTGAACTGCCAATGAGCACCCCTTCCCATCCGGCATTTTTCCCCCGCCGAAACAGAATCATCAGTGGTATTTCTCTCGGCACGCTCATCATCGAATCGGATGAAGACGGCGGGGCAATGATTACCGCCACCACCGCACTGGACCAGAACCGCGAACTGTTTTGTATTCCCGGAAGCATCGCCGAAAAAAAATGTTTCGGAACGAACAAGCTCATCAAAAATGGACAGGCAAAACTTGTACAGTCGGTGGACGACATCGTCGACGAATTGCAACTCGCCCTGCGTCCGATCCTAAGTATACAGCATGCCGCACCGGAATTACCGCAGCTGAATGTTTTTGAACAGAAAATCGTCGATCGGTTAACGCCGGAACCGATGCACATCGATGAAATTGCTGAACAAACGCAGCTTTCAATCTCCGATGTTCTGGTAAATTTGCTCGGACTCGAATTCAAAGGGATTGTCCGCCAAATGGCTGGGAAAATGTTCCTGAAAGTATAACATCCCGCTCACCACCCGCAACAGGAAATTCTTGATAATCGCCAGTTCCGCTTTCTCCTTCCGCAAAAAAATCTTATCTTACCAATAGAAAATGATTATCATTGGTGAAATATCGGTAGATACATCCGTTTCAGGAACGAAATTTGCATGCGACCTGAATGTCTGTAAAGGTGCCTGCTGCACCTTCCCCGGCGGACGAGGCGCGCCGTTATCTGATGCTGAAATTATCGAAGTGGAACGGGCCTTCCCTCTGATTAAACAATACCTGCCTGCAGAACACCTGGCGGTCATCGAGCGTTTTGGATTAGTGGACGGAAGTGCAGGAAACTTTGCCACACCATGTGTGGATGGTAAGGCATGTGTCTTTGTTTACTTTGACGGTGACATCGCCAAATGTGCATTCGAAAAAGCGTTCTTCGAACAAAAATCCCAGTGGCAAAAACCCCTGTCGTGCCATCTGTTTCCCATCCGGGTAAGGAAGGACGGCAAAGAGATTCATTACGAATATTTTAGTGAATGTGAACCGGCGCTGGAACGGGGAAAATCTGATAATGTTGCCTTACACCAATTTGTCGCCGCACCGCTGGAGCGGGCATTTGGAACTCAGTGGAATCGGCAATTGAACGAAACAATCAACACGAAACAATCATAATGCTTCATTTATCTCAACAGCAACGACTCCTCCAGAAACTCACTCCGCAGCAGATCCAGTATCTAAAACTGCTGCAGCTCCCCACCCTTGCGCTGGAACAGATGATCAAGATGGAACTCGAGATCAATCCCCTGTTGGAAGAAGGAATGGATGGCGAAACTGAAGTAGAACAAACTGCGGATGTCACTCCCGCAGTTGAAGAAGAAACGAAAAAGGAAGAGGAAGAAAAGAAGAAAGACGAATTTTCGTTTGAAGATTACTTGAGCGACGAAGAATCGTTTGCTCCACGCCGCGAAGTTCAACAGCAAAACGACGACGACGAACGGGAAGAGATCCCCATCGCAGCAACGACTCCGCTGGCCGAGAAATTGCTGGACCAGCTACACCTTGCTGAAGTAACGGAAATGGGCATGCTCGTCGCCGAAGAAATCATCGGCAATATCGATGAAGATGGTTATTTGCGGCGCGATCTGGAATCGATCGTGAACGATATCAACCTGAGTCACAAACTGCATTTGACTGTTCCGCAGGTGGAAGAAGTGCTGTTAATCATTCAGCGGCTGGAACCTGTCGGCATCGCTTCACGGTCACTACAGGAATGCCTGTTAATCCAGTTGGAATTCTCCAAAGCGAACCACCGGCTGATGGAACTCGGCAAAAAACTACTGCGTGATCATTTCGACGAATTCACCAAAAAACATTACGAAAAAATCTCAGAGATCCTGGCCGTCTCCATCGACGAAGTAAAAAAGATTCTGGAGGTCATTTCCCATCTCAATCCAAAACCAGGTGAAGGAACAATAGACGCGCAGCAAAATTATCTGACTCCTGATTTTATCGTCACGAAAGATGAAGATAATTTTATCATTCAGCTGAACGATAAAAACGTTCCTCCACTCCGCATCAACCGGAACTACAAAGATCTGATGTCTAAGCGAAACAAAGATGTCGGCGCCGATACGAAACAATTTCTCCGTTCAAAGTTCGATGCGGCGAAATGGTTTATTGCCTCCATTTATCAACGCAGAGAAACAATGTTGAAAGTGATGCAGGAAATTGTGAAACGGCAGCATGACTTTTTTGATACCGGAGAAGGCTTAAAACCGCTGATCTATAAAGATATTGCCGAAGTCATCCGAATGGATATCTCCACCATCAGCCGCGTGGTAAACGGAAAATACGTGCAGACAGATTTCGGCGTGTACGAACTCCGGTATTTTTTCAGCGAAGGAATCAGCACACAAAGCGGTGAAGACGTTTCCAATAAAGAAGTAAAAGCCCGCATCAGGGAGATCCTGGTAGCAGAAGACAAAAATAAGCCTCTCAGCGATGAAGATATCGCGGCAATACTGAAGGAAAAGGGATTTAACATTGCACGTCGGACCGTTGCTAAATACCGCGAATCGATGATGATCCCCGTCGCCCGCCTGCGTCGTTCAATCTAACATACGTCGAGATGTCATCCCTGCCCAACAATGTAATATCAAGATAAGGCGGGTCGACCTACAAATAGAAATCCCCGAATTCATCGCTGAATTCGGGGATTTTTTTGAATGGTAGAGTACTCTCCGCGCTTATGGGTAAATTATAACCGCAACCGCATGCCCATTGTTACTGAACCGTTTCGGAAACTTTCCGGCGTGGTGATGATCGCAATGCTCTGCGTTGCAAAATCCAGATCGAATGTATTTGCGATATGAATGCCGAATCCCATCGACCACGCGAACCGTTCGCGTCCGCCGACCATAATACCGGTGCGCAGTGGCAGCCATCCGGCAAGCGGATCGAGCTCCATACCGATGGAATATTGTGCAAGTTTTGTATTTCCCGCTACTTCATTAAATCCCAAATGAAGATCTGCTGCAATAAGCCAGCGGAAGGGCAGATCATCAATCACATCGTCCATTTGTACTGCCATACCAACATGTAACGCTGTGGGAAGATCGAATTCAAAACCTGTCGTATCGATTGTTTTACCTTTGAAAGCCTTCTTCAACGAATCTTGTGCCTCTTTGTCTGCAATGCTGTAAATGGTCATATTTGCACTTCCAATTACCGCTTTAGTCCGTTTGTCCCATTTAATCGAACCGATGTCGGTCACGCTGACACCAACGCGAACGGTATTGTAGAGAAATCCGGTGACACCAAAATCAAATCCCAATCCTGACCCCACCGGTTCGGGAGAATTAGGATCCATTCGTGCCGTAAACTGTAAGAAGTCGAAGTTGGCATTCAAATCGGTCAAATTCCCCTTATCATCCGGTGTAGTTCTTAACGGAGAATTGGAAATAGAGGAATTATATTTTTCCGTAATAATATATCCGAGTCCGACGAGATATTTCACGCCGAATCCGACCGCAACTTCGTCGATATCCGAAGTGCTGAACGGTATTTTATACGCGGCAGAAAAGTTTACTTCTCCAACGGATGAGGCATTGATTGCCGTTCCGTTCAAGTCATACACCGATCCGGTCGGATCGAGCCCATTCAAGAAAAACTTCATGTATCCTTCTGGAATATCCAGATTCATTACGGTTTGAACAGATGGTACGATGGCAAATCCAAAATCACCGATCTGCATAGACAAACCGATCGGTGAAGTTTCAACTCCTAATTGTGTCCGCGCAATGCCGCTCGGAAACAACGCCAGGATATCTTTCTTGTCTTGTTCGTTGAGTTCCTTCCCAACCCTCGTCTCTTTTCCGTCCGCACCAATAACCGGAACACCGGTGAAGAAATCGTTATAAATCTTGTAATTAAACAAATCGCTGCCGACCGAAAATCCGATCGGCGCGAAGTTGAACGTTACCGTTGCATTGCGGTCATCGAGCGCCAGATTTGCCGGATTCATACCAACGGCATCTAATCCACGAGAAGCGGCAACAAACGCCCTTCCCATACCGACCGTTTTTGGTGAAAACTTATCTCCACCTGCTGTGAGAATGTTGACCATCACCATACTCACGAGGAGCACACCGGCAATACCCGATGTGGTGCTGAAGAACTGTTTGCTGTTGTTCATACGTGTCTCCATGGTAGTATAGTGGTTATTTAAATTTGTCTGTATCGACTTTGAACTTGATATTCGCAGTAGTGATTACTTGAATACTGTCGCCATATTCAAAGGCAAGAGGTTCACCTCCATACCCACCGGCAGTATTCAATTTAATCTCCACAGCAGTAAATTTTGCTTCTGCAACCTTTTTTGCCTCTACACTGGACAATTGAATTTCTCGGTATTCCCGTTTTGGCTCAATAGTGTTTGTCCCGGGAACTCCCAGCGGATGTTCCGTACTATCATTGGGATCCGGGAATCTGATTACCGAATTTGTCAGTGTATCCCTGGATGGTTTCGTGGGATCAGCAGGATCTGCTTTAATCAGATTAGAATAAATATCAAGAGCAACCGGGAAAGTACTGGCAAGATTAAATCCGATCGTCCCTTCCTCGATGGAACTCGTCATGGAAGTGTCCGCATTCCCGGCAATGTCTGAGGTATCTGCCAAATAAAGACCATTCACAATGCCGATTTTCAATGGGAACGAGAAGTCTAACGATGTGTAAACACTGTCGTTATCCTTTACTGTCCCTTTGTTCGTCGTATCGGCAGTTCCGATATTATAGAGATCCAACGGATCGATAACAGCATTTCCAGTAACGGCAAATTTATCGGGAAATTTGAATTTACCATTTTGAACAAATTTTGATAAAAATTGGTCTATTGTTTTACCATACGCGTCTTTATTAGACTTATCAAATATAATGTTTGCTTCTTCGCCGGGGAATATTCTGAAACTCACACCGTCGGCACTTGTATTATGACCGGTGCCAACCGGTGTGGATAATGAGTCCGTTATGACGCCGTTAGATATCGCTTGTACGGTAAATTTTAAATCGGTCGGGAACAAACTTTTTGTAAATATTTTCAAGACAATCGATGCCCCGTCAAAATTAATTGTATCCGCCGAGAAATTATCGTTTGATTGTCCAACACCGGCAGGAATCGTATCATTGATTGCTACTTTATTCGGCGGAATTCTACCGGTAACAACATCAAGGACATACGGTTCAATTACTCCATTCGATTCTTTCGGCCGAATTTCTACATGCACCGAATCTGTCTTCTTAATAACAACTTTTGCGGCAGATTTTACCAGAGTTTTAATTTTCAAGGTAAAATGCATACCACTTGTCAACGTATCCTCTCTGCCGGGATCATCAACAGACACCGGAACCCGCCGTGCTTGAAGTTTATAATCCTTCATCAAGATTTCTTCTGTGTAATCAGTTTTCCCCTTAATGGTAATAGAATCTTTTGGTGCACCGTTTTCATCTTTCAGCTGATATGATTTTTGGGTTGCCACATTAACAAATTCGCGCAGATAAAAAGCGATGATCACATCAAACGGAATACCATTGTTGATAACGATGTCGAACGCCCCGCCTTTGAACGTTGCACTATGAATAAAGGTAGTGCTATCCGGAGTTTGATCTTTGTCTGTCGCATCAAGTTTTTGAATTGCCGTAGTATCTTTCACCGGCAAATAATATTCAGAAAGCAGTCTCATCTTTGCTTCGGAAAGCGACGGGTCGCCCCCGTTTGAATTTGTAATGCTAAAGTTAAATGTTAGCCGGCCGTTATCGATAATAACAGTATTAGGAAAAGGTACCGGTTCTTCACTCTCCAGTTTGAATTTCATTTTCATATAACCGTTTTGTGCTGTATCGATAGGAAAGAAATCCGTACCTGTTCCCCCTCCTTTTGGTACAAGCCCGATGTTGAACTCGCCGAGTTTCCCAAAGACGTTTCCGTTGATATCAGAATTAAACACTTCAATCGGCGTGACAAACGTCCAATTGATATTCATGGTATTTTTAACGGTAAGCGTCATTCTGCCGTCTTCATACTTCAAATAATCATACAACGAGGTATCACCGATGAGAATTGTTGTATCGATAATAATTTTTTGAACCAGAGGAATCCCGGAAAACGACGGCAGTTCGATTGGGGGAACATTCACTGCTTTAATCGGTATTAAACCGAGTGCCTGAGTTAACGATGCAGAAACCGGTTTTAATGTCGGCAGTTTAATCGGTTCCGGTTTGTTTTTCTGCGATGCAGGTCGATAAAACAGTTCACCGGTAGTTGCAATTTGGAATTTTGCAGAGTCTTTACGGATCATATCTTTGAAATAGTATGTCCGTTTGATCAATTGCACGGTCAGCTGTGTCGTCCATTTTGGTGCGACAGGACTAAGCGGAGTATCGATGCAATGATAAGAAAACGGAAGCGTGAACACTATCAGTAGTGCCAGCTTCCATTGTTTTGAGATCAGTGTAGAGATTGTCATGAAGGATCCCCAGGTTTTATGAGTTGCAGTGATAATATTCTTAAAATACATTGCCGGCAGGAAAAAGGCAACGGGTGAACGTCAATCGCAGAAAGGTAAAAACATTTCGATATTCCAACGTGTGGTAACGCTCACACGTTAATGAACTTTTTCTTTTATGGGAATTTGGAATCCGTATGGACTGCCGGCATCTTCTCCTTGAATCTTGATCTCGCCGAACTTTTCCTCGTATTTGCTGATATTGTCTTTTAAAGCACCCAGCAACAGTTTGGCATGCTGCGGCGTCATGATGATGCGTGCATGCACTCGGGCTTTAGGAACTCCCGGCAAAATCCGGGTGAAATCGATGACAAATTCTGCTGGTGAATGCGTGATAATCGCCAGATTTGAATAAATTCCTTCGGCTTCTTTTTCACCCAGTTCTATGTTAATCTGTTGTCCTTGTGGCGGTTGTTGATTGCTCATGGAGTTTTTTCTTTCAATCAATGTATATTCATAAAAAACAAAACCTCACAACCCGATTAGATTGTGAGGTTTTGCGCAAATCACGAGTTAATTTTTCCCCTGGCGAATATCGTCGGCTTTTTTATACGCATCATTGGCTTTTTCCAATTCACCGAGATTCGCATACACCTGGCCGAGCAGTTCCCAGATCTGTACGTCGTTCGGTTTATCCGCAATTACCTTCTCAAGAAACGGTACTGCAAAACGATATTTCTCCTGGTACGATTTATCCTCTTCTTTCTTCTCTTTTTTCAGGCGTTCTTGTTCGGCCACACCCCAGTTTACATAGGTGGCTGCCAGGTTGTAGATTGCCGAATTGAATCCGGGATCGATTTCGAGCACCGCTTTAAATTCATTCACGGATGCTTCAAACTTATTATCTTTCAATAAGAATACACCCAAATTATAGCGGTCGAATTTGCTGTTCGGATATTTCTTCACCCGGTCGTTCAGCAGTTCGCGTGCTTCTTCGTTCCGTTCAGATCCAATGTACGCGTTCATCAAGCTTTCCGATATCTCCGCATCTTCGGGATAAAACTCGCTCCCTTTTTTCAAAATCTGGATCGCTTTCCCGTATTCTGCCAACGACCGTGTATGATCGCTGGAATCGATTGCCGATTCAAACGGTTGGGAATATTTTACAGCGCTCACCAGATCTCCCTCAACGGTTACAACCAAATTATATTTGGCAAATGTCCAGGTCTCTTTTACAACAACAGCCGCTTTCCCTTTCCCCTTGGTTTCTTTGTCGATAGAATTAGGTTCACCAATAAAGTATTTTACATCGGCCGCTTTTATTTTTTCGCGGACTTGGTTCACATTCTTTACTTCTTCCAATGCCGCACGGTTCGTCTCCGTAAATTTTGTTTTGTATTCACTTGCCCGCACAAGATAGATATTGCTCAGGATTCTGACAGCAAAGATGGATTTCATTTTATCCAGTGCAATCGTCAGCGGTGCAATCGCCGATTCAAAGTCTCCTTTTCGGTAGTATGCCAGACCAAGATTTTGCTGATTGGCAATGCTCTCCGGCATAACATATGATGCTAATTTATATGTTTCAATCACAATATCAAATCCGGTGGAATCACCTGCATTATTCAATTCTTCCACACCCTGGTTGAATAACCGTCCCCACGTCACCAGCGTTTGTGCATCAATCTCTTTTTTATATTTTATGCCAACATTCGACGCTTCAACAAAGGCATCTTTCATGCCTTTATAGTTTTTTTGTTCGAACCGGATCTGACCGAGAAGAAACCATGCTTCTTCGTTTTTCGGATTCTTTGCTACTTCCTTTACCAACTGCGCTTCGGCATTCTTGAATTCTTTACGATTGATATAGAGCTTGGCGCTGGTCATTTCGGCAGAAGAGCATTGAAAGCCCATGAAAGCAAGTGATGCCGCACTGATGGCAAGCATGCCATACACGATAAATTTTCTCATCGGAACCTCTGTTGATTTTTATTCGGTGGTGATTTCTGTTTTTTTGCTGCGGAAATATAGAGATTTTTCTCTTTAAATTCTCCACTTCTTTTTCTACTTTCTTCCTGCATTTTTTTTGAATATGTTCTAAATGACAATTAAATATACAATTATGAGCACAATTTTTACTAAGATTATCAACCGCGAAATTCCGTCCGAAATTTTGTATGAAACAAATAATGTCATCTCTATTATAGACATTATGCCGATCCACTACGGACACGCGTTAATTCTACCAAAAAAGGAATACAAAAATTTTTTGGAAGTACCCGAACATGAACTGGCTGAATTGATGATTGTTACCCAAAAAGTAGCGAAATCGCTTGTAAAAACATTCAATCTTGAGGGATTCAATTTTTTTGCCAATAACGGAGAAGTGGCCGGACAATCCGTTTTCCATTTCCATATCCATGTTACGCCGCGGTATCCGAATGACAACATTTCATTTCATTTAAACCTAAAAAAATACGCGGAAGGTCAAATGAAAGAGATTGCCGACAATATCAGAAAGAATATTCACTAATATTTTGACCATCAATCGCACTCGTAATGCAGTTTGGAGTGCACGACAGAAACACTTACAACGAAGGAAAACTACCATGGCTGAAAAGATTACAATACACAATGGCACGCTCACCGTTCCGAATAATCCAATTATTCCATTCATTGAAGGTGACGGAACCGGTCCGGATATTTGGCGAGCGTCGGTTCGTGTGTTTGATGCCGCTGTGGCAAAAGCATACGGCGGAAAACGGAAGATTGAATGGAAAGAGGTTATGGCCGGACAAAAATCGTTCGATAAACTGAACAATTGGCTGCCGGACGAAACAATCGCTGCGTTCAGGGAATATCTTGTCGGAATTAAAGGCCCACTCACCACACCCATCGGCGGAGGTATTCGGTCATTAAACGTTGCGTTACGCCAGATGCTAGATCTTTATGTCTGTTTGCGTCCTGTGCAATGGTTCAAAGGTGTTCCTTCTCCCGTAAAACGACCGGAAAAAGTGGAAATGGTGATCTTCCGCGAAAACACAGAAGATATTTATGCAGGAATCGAATATGCCGGGGGATCTCCAGACTCGCAAAAAATACTCGACTTCATCCAAAAGGAATTCCCGAAAGATTTCGGTAAGATTCGTTTTTCTACAAAAGCCAAGGCGGATGAATTTTGGAAGATGGTTGGAGCAAAAGATTTTCCCAGCGACGTTAATGTTGGTATCGGTATTAAAGCAGTCAGTTATTCCGGCAGCGTGCGACTGATTCACAGTGCCATCAGCTACGCCATTAAGAACAACCGGAAAAGCGTCACGATTGTTCATAAAGGTAACATCATGAAATATACCGAAGGTGGATTCCGTGAGTGGGGTTATAAAACGGCGAAGGAATTTTTCGGAGCGGTGGAGATCGACGGCGGACCGTGGTGCCACATTCCCGAAGGAAAACCGGGAGCAGGAATCATTATTAAAGATGCCATCGCCGATATTACATTGCAGCAGGTGCTCACCCGTCCGGAAGATTTCGATGTGATCGCCACACTGAACTTGAACGGCGACTACCTCTCCGACGCTCTCGCTGCTCAGGTCGGCGGAATCGGTATCGCACCCGGCGGTAACATTAACTACATTACCGGACACGCCATCTTTGAAGCAACACACGGTACAGCACCAAAATATGCGAATCTGGACAAAGTGAATCCGGGTTCTGTTGTGTTGAGCGGAGAGATGATGTTCCGCTACATGGGTTGGACGGAAGCTGCTGATCTAATTGTAAAAGGAATGAACGGAGCGATCGCTGCAAAATCTGTAACCTACGATTTTGCGCGGCAGATGGAAGGAGCAAAAGAAATTAAATGCTCCGAGTTCGGCGATGCATTAATTGCGCATATGTAATTTACAAATATCGTTGAAAAACCGGGAGCATCTCCCGGTTTTTCATTGTACAGCCAACTGTTTCAATTGTTCCTTCACTTGCAGCGCCGCAAGTGCATACCCGCCGTTATCCGAATCGACCAAATGTACGTGAGCATCGCTGTAATTGAACAGCAGACAAGTGATTAATGCATGAGAAGCAACATTCAGTCCGTAGACAAGTTTTCGTTCTTTTTGCAATCCGGTTAAATAGACTTCCAGTTGTTCCCGTTGTTGGATGGATCCGGAAAGTACCTGACGGATCTTATCATCGAACTTTTTGAAATCGGTATTTTGAATAAGGCGCTGTTTATATGTTCCCCATTCGGTCTGCTTTGTTCGGTACTTCAATGCCATCATCGCGAATCCTAGAATCACCTTCCAGCGGATTGTGAACCAGTATTTCAGCCGGTACATTTTTCCTTTGGCATACGATCTGATCCCCGATTCTCCGGACAACATGCGTTCACTAAACGCCATCGTTAAATATTTTTCCTGCACCGGATGACAGAATGAATCATCCCCGTAGATCGAACCGATCGTTGCCAAGACGCTGCGATAAACCGTATTCCGTACTTCGTTGGATGGCCCAACCGCTTGGACAATTAATGAAACAATTTCGTCGTGTGCGCTCGGAACGTTCTGCCACCGGCACTCCAATCCTGTAAAATCCCCTTTCGGCAGAGTGCTGCCGCCAATCGAAAACCGCTCTGCAACGGATGGTATTTTCAAACATTCTTCCGCAAACTGCAAACCGCCGCCGCTAAACGCAGCCTGCGTAAAGGATGAAGAGAGCCGGCTTCGCGCAATCAGTACATCATATCCCTGTTCACGGATGTATGAAACGGGAACAATGCCGATCCGCAATTCGATACCATAGACTTCCTTCGCCATATTCCTTGTTGCCAGCAATGCCTGCTTCACCTCTTCAATGATTGAATGAGGAATGCACAATGTGGCGCCATCTCCGCCAAAGATAAACGGAATGGAGAAGTTCTTTTTAAGGTTGAGAATCGCCATGATCGTGGCGGCACCGACGAGATTGACCTCTTTATACTTTCCGCTGCGGATCAATCCGGTAGAATCTTTTACATCGGAGACGGCAACACACCAATCTCCGGGAAGCGGATTGTAAACACCGGTATCGGAGAGATCGGCAAACCGGTCTATGGAAGGGAGCTCTTCATAGAATGAGTCTGTAATCACTGTGGATACTTATCCTTTCATCAGCGACAATCTGTCGATCGTTTTGAGCGAAGCAAGAATCTCTTGTTGGCGTTTCAAAAATTCCATAGTGTCGTTGCCGGACGCAGCAGCTTGTTTCATGCGGAAACGGTTGTCGGCAAGTTCATGTTCCAGGTGTTTTTTCTTTACCGCTTTGATTGCCCCAAGTGCGATCTCATACAATCGTGTTTCACTCGCCCTGCTGCCGATCTTCGTCCATCGTTCACTTAATTGATACCGATTGAATGTAATATTCGCAATGATTGTTTTTTCATGTTCATCGGCGATCTGCTCCATCAACTGGTTCGCATCCACTTCCCCCGTTTCATCGAACATCAGCAGAAGCGCTTCAGCAATCCGCCGGGATGTTGGATGTGTCAGATCTTCCGGTTGAATGCTCCGGAAAATAAACGGAATCATTTCTTTAGGATCTTCCAATGCCGCACTGAGAAGTTCTTTTTCCTCAATCGGCATCTCTTCCGAAACCGCTCTGCGTTCCTTTTCACTCCGTTCTTCAGCCTGTTCTTCGTGATGTGCCATCTGCACAAACTTCTGCGGAACGCGGCGAGTAGATTTTTCCAGTTCGGCGTACAAGGTGGACTCGTAAAGATCGTACTTTTCGGCAACTGCTTTTATAAAGAAAGTCCGCTTCAGTTGATCGGGAATTTTTGCGATGGACTGCACCAATCCGCGGATCGCTTCTGCTTTCCCTTCCGGTGATTCGAACGAACCGGACCGCATAAACTCTCCTGCTTTATAATCAATAAAGCTGACAGCCTTTTTTAAAAGTTCCTCAAACGCGTCACCGCCGTTTTTCTTTACAAACGAATCCGGATCGTCCCCTTCCGGAAGCCGTACGATCCGTACATCCAGTCCTCCTTCAAGAATCAGATCCACGCCGCGCAGCATAGCGTTAGCGCCGGCAGAATCGGCATCATACACTAAGATAATATTTTTTGTGTACCGGGAAACCAATTGGATCTGGTCCGGCGTCAATGCCGTACCGCTTGAGGCGACGATATTTTTCGTCCCTGCCTGAAAGACCGAGATCAAATCTGCGTATCCTTCCACCAGCACTGCAACATCCCGTTCGCGGATCGCATCCTTTGCCTGAGATAATCCGTACAACACTTTGCTTTTATGATAAATCGGCGTTTCGGAAGAATTAATATACTTTCCGAGAGTGTCGTCATCATACAGTTTTCGTGCGCCGAATGCAATCACCCGTCCTGTTGTGTTGAAAATCGGGAACATTGCTCTTCCGCGGAATGTATCGTACTTACTGCCGTCTTCACGGTGCCGCACCAAACCGACCTTTTCCAAACTCTCCTCATCGAACCCTTCTTCTTGCGCTTTTTTCAACAGTAATTCCCAACCGCGCAACGCGTAACCGAGTCCGAACGTTGTCATTGTTTGGTTCGTAAATCCTCTCTCACGGAAATATTGAAGAGCAAATTCCCCTTCGGTTGATTTGGTGAGATTGTGGAAAAATGTCCGAGCGGCAAAAGACATGACAGCATACAGTTTTTCCATCTCATTCGCCGCTTCATACGCCTCTTCCGTCCGGGTAATGGTAATACCGGCGCGTTCTGCCAATAGCTCCAACGCTTCAACATACGATGATTTTTCGTATTCCATCACAAACTTCACCACATCGCCTCCGCGATGGCATCCGAAACAGTAGAACATTTGTTTTTGTGAACTGACGCTGAACGACGGAGTTTTTTCCTGATGAAATGGACAGATCCCGAGATAATCTTTACCACGTTTCTTCAACCGCACATGCATAGAGATAACATCGACCACATCGGATGCGGCACGGATCTCGTCGATTTTTTCCTGCGGAATTTTCACTGAAGAAGATAACCAGAATTTATTTGATTGTGAAATAATTTGAGAAGCGTTGTTTTTTTCGTTATGTTTAACAGTCTATTCATTGTTTTCCTCATCACTCATAACATTTTTTGAAAGGATCATATGAATTCCATTATCCGGTGTTTCACCAGTGTTGGCATGTTACTGACCCTTCTTGTAGTATCACAGACTGTCGTTGCACAGACGCTTCCGAAAAAAACACATGGTCATGAAGTACCTTTGGACAGTGCAAAAAAATTCATCGCCAATGGAAAAAAAGACGCCATGCAGATGAAGACGCGGGGCGGTATGTTCTTCCGTGAAATATTTGATAAGATGCTGGCGCAAAAAGGAGTGATCGGTATCCGATATTATTATGCGAAAACCGATGACGGAACGCCGACGTTAGTTCTTGTTGGAGTTGACAGCACCGGACAAGATATGACAGCATCGACCATCGCTGAAATGACGTTCCCTTGCCCGCCGTTCTGTGATCAAGGAACAACGCTGGATAAGTAAAAGAATGAAAATTCCTTACTTTGCATACGTCTCCGGTGTATCCTTTTTTATTCCCGCAGCCGTCGGATTGTATAAATGGAAACAGCAGAACAGAATAATGCGTCTGTTTGTTTTGTTCTGCTGTTTTTCAGCATTACACGTATCAGTTGAATATATTTTCGGACGACTCGGCAAACCAACCCAGGGACTTTCAAACTTCCATCAATTATTGGAACTTGTTGTAATTTTATTTTTATATCTTAAAAAATCGAAAGACAATCGATTCCGATCTGCGCTTTTCGCAAGCAGTATCGTATACATCATTATCTGGCTATCAAATAAAAAATTTTTTGAAAGCATTGATAAAATTAATGTGGTGGTTCAATCTTCCGGTCGTTTTTTATTAATTTTCTGCTCTATATTGGCATTATACGATTTAATAAAAATGTCAGTATCAAAAATTACCAATGATCCGGTATTTTGGATTGGCGCAGGAACAATAATATATGCAGCGGGAACAATTATTGTTATCACAATGGGTAACATTATTCTGGAAATGGGCGTCGATTATTTTATCTTTTTTTGGCATATCAATTGGGGATTAACGATTATTGCTAATCTTTTTTATGCAAGGAGTTTTTTGTGCAATTGGTCCTGAATGATACGTTAACGGTTATAGTATTAGCAAGCATAATTATTGTGCTATTGGTTGTTTCGTACGTTGGAATATTAGTCACCAGCAACAAAAGAATTTTCTATGAACAGCAGAAAAAGATCGATGAAATTACGAAAAGTGAAAAACGGTACAAAGCACTTTTCGAAACTTCGCTTGCCGGGATGATGAAATTCAGCTTTGCTCCTTTCATTGTGTTCGAAGCAAACCGGGCAATTCTTGATATGTTTAATGTAATAACGGATTACGACCTGCAGCGAGTTCTCAGCGACCTCCCAAACGGTCAAACCGATGCGATAGAGTCGGCCTTAAAGAACAAAGGGGTGATCGAAGCCTTCGAAATTGAATTCCCTACGACCACGGGGATCAAACGACGTTTCCTTATCTCTGCCAAAAAAGAAGAAACCGAAAACTTGGCACACGCCGTAGTCGTGTTAATGACCGCAGAAAAATTATTTGGTTAACGAGACGTTGTCGCTAAAAGAAAATAATTGTTGTGTCTGACTATTTCGTTCTTTTCTAATCATACCGCCATACCCATGCTTTCGAACGATACGATTGCTCTCATCATATTATCCAGCGGCATAGTGATCCTCTTCGCCGTAGCGTATGTTTTGGTATTGATCTTCAGCAATAAACGAATAATCAGCGAGCAACAGAGTAAAATTGAAGAGATCAACAAAAGCGAAGAGCGGTACAAAGCGTTGTTTGAGAATTCGCTGGCGGGAATGATGAAGTTCGATATCGAAACACGCCGGGTGTTCGATGCCAACAGTTCAATGCTCTCGCTCTTTCATGTTACGGCGCTGTTAGAACTGGAAGCCGCTCTGGTGTCTATTCCCGAAGAGACGTTCGGAAAAATCCGGTCTCAGGTAACCGCTAGCGGACCAATCCCGCCTCAAGAACTCCGGTTTGTTCGTCCGAACGGCACCGATCAATGGTTGTTGTTCGCTGTGAGAAGTTCGAATAGCGACAATTTGTCGCATGCGGTTGTTATCGACATCACTGAAAAGAAAGACCTTGAGCGTGCTTCTGCACGGGCTCAACGGCTTGAAACTATTTCCCTGCTCACCAACAGCGTCACTCATGATCTGCAAAATATTTTTGCGCCAATCTTGCTGTCAATTCACCTTTTGGAAGGACACATGAAAGGCGCTAAAGCAAGAGATATTCTTGAAACCATGCGGGAAAGTACGAACGATGGCATGAAATTGGTTCGAACCATCCTGTCGGTAGGAGGAAGTGTAACATTAACCCGGAAAAAAATAAATCTCGGAATAACGGTAAAACATTGTGTCGATACTTTTAACCGACGCAAAAAAAAGTTTGTAACGATTATTGGACCGAAAAAATCTTCACCGATATACATTCTTGGTGACAAACAACGGTTGATTCAGGTATTTCTAAACCTTCTGGCAAATGCGAACGATGCCATGCCATACGGTGGAACCATTACAGTTTCCATCGATCGAACACCGTCGGACAGAGATGAAAAAAAGAATGGAACGAAGGAATTCACCAATCAATTCGTCGCAGTATCGTTCACCGACACGGGAATCGGAATTTCGGAACCGGATGTGGATAGGATCTTTGAACCGTTTTACACTACAAAACAAAACCAGCAGGGTACAGGATTAGGTCTGGCATTCGTCCAGAACATCGTAAAAGAACACGGGGGAAGCATTTCTGTGTCGAGCCAATTCGGGCATGGCGCGACATTCGCTGTTCGTCTCCCGCTATACATTGTATAACACATTATGAAGCGAATGAACAAAGGCACAACAATCCAAACACGCATTCCGGTATGGATCGTTGATGACAACAGAAATTTTTGCAAACTTCTTGCCGCAACCTTGAATCTCAGTAAAACCATTCAATGCGATGTGTGCCTACATTCCACATCATCCGCTTACAAAACCCTTTCTTCACGGGTAAATCCCCCCGCAGTGTTATTGCTGGACATTAAAATGCCAGAACAATCGGGATTGGATTCGATTGAACAAATCCGTCGTTTATCTCCCGCCACGATTATTTTAATGCTGACCGCGGTAAATGACGAACAACAGATTAAAACTGCGCTACAGCGCGGAGCTTCCGGATACCTGTTGAAAACTTCATCACCAGTAGATATCATTCGCGGTATCGAATCCGCCGTACGAGGGGGTTCCCCGCTTGATCCAATGATCACTAAAAAGATCTTGAGCATGCTCATGCCGGAAAAAGAGACCTTGAAAAACAGCCATGGATTGTCCCGTCGTCAGCGAGAAATTCTCCAATGCGTCGCAAAAGGGTTGTCGATGTCCGAAATTGCACGAACACTCAATATCAGTTTTTATACCGTTGAAACACACATCAGAAATATCTACCATAAGATGGATGTTCATAGCTTGCATTCTCTCGTTGCAAAAGCATATAGTGAACATCTTATCGATTAACTGTTTAGAAAGTATACAATCGTAATATACCTGATATCCGGTATTGACTAATCCCGCCAATAGTATTTTCTTTACATAGTAATTAATCGTCTCAGTACCTTTATTTACCCTGCACTTATGAGGCGATCTACGCCGAATGATCGGTCTTGTGATCATTCATGAAATGACTTTTTCAATTTTCTTCGAAATCACAAAAAACACCATGAGTCGTTACTACGGAGTAATATGTGCACTCTCCTCGCTGCTTGCAGTTGCCATTGGCGGTACTGCCTTAATCGGTTGGATTTTTAATTTCCCTTTCTTAGCCAGTTTCCACGACCGGTATATCCCGATGGCACCCAATACTGCCATTGCATTCATTTTGTTAGGTTCAATTTTATTCATGGTGGATAAGGTTGACACTTCCGCCCCTCAGTTTCGTTTTGCGCTCCGGTTGAACCTGCTGCTTGTTTTTATTATTGCAGTGCAAACGCTTCTCGAGCATGCAGGCTTTACCGGAAGGTTTGTCGATTCCTTGTTCATGGACATCCCGAACGAACAGGTAGATTCGTTTCCCATCGGCAAGATGGCCATTATTACAGCACTACTTTTTTCCGGAATATCGATCGCTCTTTTCCTGCTTATTAATCTGCGGCGACACGAAGTATTCTCGAATATATCGTATACAATATCGATCATGGTTTTTTCGATAGGCATGATGTTCACGGTCTCGTATGTAATCGGTGCCCCAATTTTCTATGGTACCGCAACAATCCCCCCCGCAATAAACACTTCCATTGGGTTTGCACTTCTTGGATTGGGAATCACCTCACTGATACTTCATCGTGAAGCACAGCAGAATGAGGATCGTCAGTTTTCGACCGACAAAAGAATATTGACGGGATTCAGCATTGCACTCTCTTCCGTGTTGATCATCAGTCTCCTCTCCTATCAAAATACACTGCACTCAGTCGATGCCGGCAACGATCTGTTCCGTTCACATAGAATTTCCATTCTCCTGGAAACACTGCTCTCAAACGAAAAAGATGCAGAAACAGCCGCACGCGGTTTTGTTATCGCCCGTCGCGATCGATTTTTGGAACCTTATCGAAATGCTGTTGGCTCCCGTCCGGCGGTGTTGTCCGTGTTGCATTCAGAATTTCAAAACGATCCGTACGCTGAGAATGAGCTTCGAATCCTTGAAGGAATGTTGTATCGGCACACCGACATTATCGCCGCGGTGATTACTCAAATCATCCAGAACAAGAATCCGGACGATCACCTTATTCGGATGATCGAAAATGGGAAAGAATCAATGGATTCTCTGCGAATTGCTGTTTCCAATTTGGAAATGCGGGAAAAAGAGTTCGTGGTGCAACAGACTCTTGCGCTTTCCCAGGCCGTGTCCAGCACCATCTCTACAGATATCACTATGATTGTTGGAGTCTTGATGGTCTTCAGTTTTATTTTTGTTGCCATACAAAAAGACCTAACAGGACGAAAAGCAGCCGAAGAAAAACTCCGTGTAATGAACGATCAACTGGAGCAACGGGTGAAGGAGCGAACCGACTTGCTCAGAAAAAGTGAAGAGCAATATCGGAACACTCTTGACCATTTGATGGAAGGGTGTCAAATTATCGGATTTGATTTCCGCTATATATATGTCAATCCAGTTGCAGCGAACCAGGGACATCATATCCCGGAATCGTTGGTGGGAAGAACAATGATGGAGGTGTATCCCGGTATCGACCAAACGGAGCTCTTTATACAGCTTCGGGAGTGCATGGTGAAACGACAACATAAGACAATGGAGAATGAATTTGCGTATCCGGATGGATCGAAAGCATGGTTCAACCTCAGTTTGGAACCGGTACCGGAAGGTGTGTTCATCTTGTCCGTCGATATTTCCGAACAGAAGAAGTTGAACGAAAAAGTAACGGTATATCAAAATAATTTGGAAGATCTTATAAAAGTTCGCACGCGACAGATCGATGCGATGCAACAGCAATTTAAATCGTTATTTGAATCCGTTCCGGGATTATATCTTGTACTAAAACCGGATATGACTATCGCGGGAGCAAGCGACGCGTATCTTCAAGCAACCATGACGGTTCGGGAACAGATTGTCGGGCGCAACCTTTTTGAAGTATTTC
>Ga0265292_1000809_pt1 | contig 34861 bp, 29 predicted proteins | sample Munlanlewell296A_FD_189080 | JGI IMG/M metagenome (GOLD analysis project Ga0265292, IMG submission 189080) | Leachate microbial communities from a municipal landfill in Southern Ontario, Canada - Leachate well 296A | ecosystem: Engineered > Solid waste > Landfill > Unclassified | place: Canada... | reverse complement strand
AATCGCATCTACCTGACGCGGGTGCATGCCGAACTCGTCGGCGATACGTTTTTCCCGGAGATCGACTCAACGTTGTGGGTTGAAACTCATCGGAAAGAACATCCGGTTGATGATCGGCATGTGCATGCTTTTACGTTCCTGACGTACGAGCGAAAAAAGACGTCCTAGACATGGTTTTGTGATCTCAGTGTCCAGCCGCAGAGCTTGAAGAGGACACGGGAGCCGACGTTCGCGTCCCACGAAGTTTTCGGTGAGACCTCGTTGAGATCGAAGCCGACGATTTTCCTGCCGGATTCCACGAGAGTTCGCAGCAGCATAATGGCTTCGTGGAATTGGAGACCTCCGGGAACCGGCGTTCCTGTGCCGGGACAGAGAGCGGGATCCAGCCCGTCGATATCGAAGGAGATATAGACCTCATTCGGCAATTCGCGGACAATTTCGCCGCAGAGAGTCTTCCATGTTGTCCCCCCGAGCTTGCGGTCGGCCAGATCGTGATCGAAGTACGTGTGGAGTTTGCCGCTGTTCCGGAGAATCATATCGCGTTCCTGCTTGCAGAGATCCCGCACGCCTACCTGAACGAGTTTCTTCAGCGGCAATTCCGTGAGTGCGTTGTACATAATCGAGGCATGAGAGTAGTGGAACCCTTCGAAAGCGACCCGGAGATCCGCGTGAGCGTCGATCTGCAGGATGCCGAGGGAGGGGTGGTGTTCAATGACGGCTTGCATGCTCCCGAAGAGAGCGCCGTGGTCTCCACCGATGATTCCGACTAGTTTTCCCTGCTTGAGGTATGAGCGTACGGTGGCGTAGGTGAGCTTGTTGAGTTCTTCGCATGCCGCGTTCACCATTTTGACGCACCGCGTGAGTGCCGGTTTTCCCTGCGTCATGCCCGCTACCTCGATCACCTTCTTCGCTTTTGGGCGCGCCGTACGATTGAGCTTGATGATTCTTTTGTCCTCCGGGAGCATCGCGATTCCCGGCTTAAAAAATTCACCGAGTTCGCTGTCGCAAAGATCCACTTGTCTTCCTGCTTCCTTGATGGCGGTGGGTGCCAGCGCCGTTCCGCCTCCGGATGATGTCGTGACTTCCCAGGGGATGGGGTAGAGGATCAGGCGCGCTTCTTCCGGTGTATAGTTCAGACCGTAGATGCCCGCATCGGAGGGGACGGCAGCGTTGGGATCGAACTGGAGCATGGTGTTCTGAGTGACTGATTATACGCATAGTAGCAAGAATCTATAGATTATCAGGAGGAATTATGTAGGATAAAGTTCGCTTCTTTTTTCGTTCATCTTTACCATTATTCCCATGAAGAAAAAATGCGACCAGTTGTCGGCAGGTCTTCAGAAGCTCATCGTCACCGAAGACCCCGGAACCGCGGGATCTCAAACAATTTCTGCCGCTGTGAAAAAGAGCAAGAAACCGGTGTCGGCATTCGCCGAGCGAACGCTTCGGCACTGCAATGGAGGATCGACGCTGCAAGCGGCGCTGTGGCTCAAGGATCACCTGGAGAACGGCGGCAAGGTGGTCGTGACCATCGCCGGTGCCTTAAGCTCCTTTCAGGTCGGCGTCACGCTTGCCGAGCTGATTCGGAAGGGAAAAGTTCACCTTGTCTCGGCAACAGCCGCGAACCACGAGGAGTCGTACTACCGCTACGTCGCCCACTCGCACTACGCGTATATTCCGCGCTACACGGAGCTCACGCCGGAGCAGGAGGCCGAGCTGCGGGACGCAGGCCTTCGCCGCATTACAGATACGTTCCTGCCCGAGGACGAGAGCGTGCGTATCATGGAGCCGCATCTGCTCAAGATGTGGAAGGATGCTGAGAAAAAAGGGGAGCGCCACTTCCCGCATGAGTATTTCCGGCGCCTGTTCTCCGAAGGCCTCATCGAGCCCGACCCGATGGCGAATCCGAATGACTGCTGGGCGTACGCGGCATATGAGAAGAATGTTCCCATCATCATCCCCGGTTTCGAGGATTCGACCATGGGGAATATCTTTGCGAGTTACACGTACGGCGGAAAGTATCGCAAGGACAAGAGTGCCGTGATCGACCCGCGCATCATGAAAAGCGGGCTGGAATACTTCACTTGGCTCTACGATTGGTACATGGAGACGGCGAAAGATCATCCTATAGCGTTCCTGCAACTGGGCGGTGGTATCGCGGCCGATTTCCCTATCTGTGTCGTTCCTTCGATCAAGCACGATCTGAAGCTTCATGACAAGGTTCGTGACTGGGCGGGATTCATCGAGATCGGGTCGTCGCCGATGTCGTACGGTTCGTACTCCGGCGCCGGTGGCAAAGAGAAGATCACCTGGGACAAACTTGCTCCCACAAGTTACTACCAGATTATCCAGAGTGATGTGACGGTGGTCTTCCCATGGATCGCGGCGATATTGCTTGATTTATAACTCGCGACCAGTGTGAATCAGCCTTCGCTCCTGCGGGAGCTTCGGCCGACGAGGAGCCTGGATGCAGGAGAACTGCTCGCGAAGGCTATGGTCTTATTCCCCACAGCTTGCTGCGGAAAAAGGAGTCCAGAGCTTGCTCTGGGGTTCATACCAGTGATCAGAAACCTGCAGGTTCAGAAATTCTTCTTTACATGTGAGCAGCACTGCCTATAATCGCAGTCTGTTTCACCTTCGCCATGGCGCAACGCCCGCAGGGCATCTACAAGTTCAAGAAATTCGCTCTCTCCAAGCCGCGTCCGGTCAACGTCCGCTACATGCGCGACCGTTGGGCGAGGTTTCTGCAGCAGGATCGTCGCGGCATGCTCATGATTGAAGGGGTATCGGTCGACAAGATCGTCGAGAAGTACGGGACGCCCCTCTACGTGATGGTGGAGAGCGAGATCCGCTCGCGCCTGTGGCGGTTTAAGAAAGTGTTCGGTTCCGAGATCAGTCTGCAGTACGCGGTGAAGTGCAACAGCAACCTCGAAATACTCCGCATCGTCCGCGAGGAAGGATTCGAGCTTGATTGCTCCAGCGTCGGCGAGCTGATTCTCGGTCTGCTCGCGGACTTCAGGCCGCGGCAGCTCACGTTCACGAATCTCTTCAAGTCCGAGCAGGACATCTACTTCGCCATCAAGATCGGCGTGCAATCCATCACGGCCGATTCGATCGAGGAAATCGAACACATCGCCCGGACAGCCAGGAAACTGAAGAAGCACATCGATACGGTGATCCGGGTGAATCCGATGCTCGAGATCGGGAACTTCTCGACGCGCGGGAACAAGTACGGCATTCCCATCGGGTATATCCATCATGCCATCGATCTTGCGCGCAGGAGTCCGTACGTCGATTTCAAGGGCTTTCACTTCATGGGCGGGTATGTGCATAACCCGCGCGTGTTCAAAGCTGCCGCGCGCGTTTTCGTGAAGCTCATCAAGCGGTGTCAGGAGCGGGGAATACGGGTGCAGAGCCTCTCCCTCGGCGGCGGATTCCCCGCGGCGATCGGGGACGAGGACGCGTTCCCCATCGAGAAGATGCGCGACTTCCCCCGGTATTTCCAGAACCTCCTCCAGCGCTACGACGTTCCGCGGGTGCACCTGATTTTCGAGCCGGGGAAGAGCATCGTCCTCAACGCGGGGATGGGACTCATGCGCGTCATTTCGCGGAAGCGCCTGGGCATCAATCAGCGCGTGGTGATCGCCGACGGGTCCACGTACAACTTCATCCCCGATGCGCTCGTCCAGGACGGCGTGAAGTACGACGTCCTTCCCGCGTCGAAGCTCTCCTCGAGGCGCATCCATACGATCACGATCGCCGGCAATACGTGCGACTGCTGGGATCTGATCCGGAAGGATATCGAGATGCCGAAGCTCCGCGCCGGCGATCTGCTGGCCGCGATGGATGTGGGCGCATACTCGCACGTAATGGCGAGCAACTTCAACACCATCAAGCGTCCGTCGATGATCATGATGTACGCCGACGGCTCCGCGAAGCTCATCCGCCGCCGCGACCGGTACAGCGAAATGTTCGCGCCGGAGCTCGACGTGCTCAAGGTGGCCGGCCCCGACGAGTTGGAGAAGTATCACAACATGTACCGCGTGAACATCGATAAGATCTGGAAGGGCAGGATGAAGAAGAACGGCAACGGCAGAAACGGGAAGCAGTTCCCGCTCACCAAGCTTGCGGTATATAACATGCTGGAGAAAGCCGCTGCGGGGAAGCACAGGAAGCGGCCAGCCGTTTCCCGCTAGACACTTCGCCATACCCGGAAATATGGCTCTGGGAGCAGATAAAAATCGATCCTTGTCCTTTCGGCATCTGTCTGCATTTTCTTCCTCCTCTCTTCAAAGGAACACTGTGCGCACTATGGAACGCACATCTTCGACATCATCGGCAGAGGAGCTTCCCGCTTCGGGGGCGAAACATGCGGACACGCTCTATCGCACACACTTGCAGACCGCGAGAACGCTCGGTGAGGTGCGCGGGGATCTCGATAGAATTCTTCTGCATGTCGGTGATGATGCAGCTGCTCATGAACGCGTGAAGGAGATAGAGCAGGCGGTGGACAGCGTTTCCGAGGGCGGAGTGCACGATGGTGTGCAGCTGGACGGCGACTTGGGGGAGGGGGTTCTCGGTACCAACAATCTGGGGACGAGAGAATCTCATCTGCGCCGCGATCAGCTCGACCCTGACGCTGTTATCGAGGACACGCGCGACAAACTCGATACCGTTCTCCATGAGGACAGCGAAGAGGATGGGCATGCGGGACAGGATCCACGTGCGCGTGTCGCCATCATCGGCATGGATGGAAAACCGCGCGAGGAAACCGTCGTGTTCGAAGGGAATGTTGTGGCGAACGTCTCACGGCGTCTCGGGCAACGGCGAGAGGGGTTGCCGGAAGAGACCTATTTGGAAGGTGTACGCCTCGTCCAGGACATCGGTCCCGAAACCGTCGACAGCTATGTCCGGAAAGACGGAGCCAATGTGGGGAAACCCCTGCAGATTGAAGTCTGGAGGAAGCGGCCATCGATCACCGTTCAGGAGATGCTTGAGCAGGGGAGAGCGGTTGGCATGTCAGAGAGAGAAGTCCTCGCTGCTGCGCGGGTGCTTGGGAAATTCAAGGGTAGCCTTGCGGAGGCACATCATGCGCTCGCTGCGTAGTCGTCCATTCACGGATGAGTTCCATGAATTGAATTCATGGGTTCATGGTCTGCAAACCGCGCAAAGCATTGCGCTCTCGATTATTAATATTATTTTTTAAATCAATGAGAGCGGGATGCTTCCCGCGGTGGCAGGAATTGAAGATTTTTTTATTTTTTCAGCTCCGGATTAACTCCATGAATTCCTGACGCGTTCTCTGGTCACGCTTGAAATTGCCGCGGACGTGGCTGGTGACGGCAGTGGAATGCTGTTTCTCAACGCCGCGCATCATCATGCAGAGGTGGCTGGCCTCGATAACCACGCCGACCCCCTTGGGTTTCAGGATTGCATTCAGCGTATCGCAGATCTCCTGCCCCAGCCGTTCCTGAACCTGCAGACGCCGTGCAAAAACATCGACGATCCGGGGTATTTTGCTCAGTCCGATGACGAGTTTGTCCGGGATGTATCCGACGTGCACTTTTCCGAAGAACGGCAGGAGGTGATGTTCGCAGAGCGAGTAACATTCGATGTCTTTGACGATGATCATGCCGTCGGTGTTCGCCGGAAAGAGCGCTCCGTTGACGATTTTTTTCAGGCTCTGTTTGTAGCCGGATGTGAGGAACGCGAAGGAATCCGCGCAGCGCTGCGGCGTGCGCCTGAGCCCCTTTCGCTTCGGGTCCTCGCCGATCGCCCGGAGGAGTGAGTGGAAGATTCTCTGCATGGGAACCGATTATAGGAGAAGATCGGTCTTCACGCACTGTTGATCTTTCACCTCCGCGAGCAACGAACCGAGGGGACGACGGAGGACGGGGTGCGGGGTCTTAAGATCCAGGAGCTCGCAGAGCGGCTCGAGGACGAAGCGGCGGAGGTGGAGCCGTGGATGAGGCAGAACAAGCGTGGTCAGAGATCTCCGAACTCCAGAGGAAGAATGGACAATGGACAATGGACAATGGACAATTACATTCCAGGCATTGGTGTTTGGGAGGACGCGATTGCCATACAGCAGCAGGTCGAGGTCGATGGTGCGCGGGCCGAAGCGGAATAAAGGGGCTTTTTTCAGTTCCTTTTCGACGGTTTGAAGAATTTTGAAAACCTTGGACGGCTGTTCCTTTGTTTCAAAAGCGCCAATAGCATTCAAGAAATCGGGTTGGTCGACTCTTTCCTGCGCGGCCGTTTTATATACGGAAGAAAAATGGATTTTGGACCAGCGGATTCGTAAAATTCGGGCTGCCTCAGCGAGGTTTCTTTCAGGATTTATGTTTGAGCCGAGACCGATGAGGACGGTTGGGATAATTCCATCTTATATCTTTTCATCGGGCCGATGAATCGTTACCGAGGCGAAGTCCAATGCAGGATGCGGGCGTTTTTCGATATTCACCGTCACTCCTCCCTCTGGTTTAAATTTTTGTACGAGTGTCTGTGCCAGATCCTCCGCGAAGCGTTCCAGAGTCTTGCGGTCGGTCTTCGCACTGCGCCGTACTTCTTCGATGACACGATCGTAATTGATGCCTTTCGACAGGTCGTCGGTCTCGGCGACCGGAGCGAGTGAATGGAAGAGCTCCACGGATACGCGCAGGTGTTGCGGCTTTGCCCGTTCTTCCTCCGTGACGCCGATACGCGTCCAGACGGCGATGTTCCGGAGCAGGAGGGAGTCCATGGAATGAAGGTTACGCCGTGAGTGTCGGGCCGGGCGGCGGCAGTTCGGAACGCTTCACGCCGAAGAGGTCCATCCGTTCGGCGAGCGGGGAATTCGCAAGTCTCCTGCAGAGCCATCGGCTGACGACGATTGCAGTGAAGAGCGAGATGAAGATACCGATGGAGAGCGTGATGGCGAACCCGCGGATGATGCTCGTGCCGATCGTGAAGAGGATGGCGCAGGTGATGAGCGTGGAAGTGTTGCCGTCGCGGACGCTTGGCCAGGCCTTGCGGAACCCCGTATCCACCGCCGTCCGGTAGAGCTTCCCCCGTCGCAATTCCTCCTTGATGCGCTCGAAGGCGAGCACGTTCGCATCCACGGCCATTCCCATACTCAGGATCATGCCGGCGATCCCCGCGAGCGTGAGTACCACGTGTTCCCGGCTCACGAGCAGGATGGGAAGCTTCATGCTCGCCATGAGGAGGAGCACGTAGAAGAGGAGAGCGAGGGAAGCGAGCACGCCGAGGAGGCGGTAGATCAGGATCATGAAGAGACAGAGGACCGCGAGACCGACGGCCGCGGCCACGATGGACTGCTGCAACGCGCTGCTGCCCAGCGTCGCTTCCACGGTGGTCTGTCCCGAGAGATAGATGGGGGCGGGGATCGCGCCGGTATTCAGGTCCTGCGCCAATTTACGCGCCTCCTCGAAGGACCGGCTGCCGGTGATGACGGCGTCTCCGCCGATGATCTCGTTCTGTACCGTGGGAGCGGAAATCAGTTCGCCGCCGACGAAGATGGCGATGCTCTTCCCGATATTCCGCTTCGTGAGCTGCTGGAAGATTTTGCCTCCCTCCTCGTCGAACTGGATCTGCACGACGGGAATATTCGTCACCGGGTCCGTCGTGACGGCGGCGGAACGGAAGCGCCGGCCGTTCAAGTCGGTATCCTGCCAGCCGGTGGGTTGCAACGAGAAGAAGATGCCGCGGATGAGGATCTGGTCATCGGGCATGCTCACCTCGCCGTTCTCTATGGAGCTTAAGAGTTTCTTCGCGCCTGTTTCGTCCATCTTCAGGCGCAGAAGCTCGTAACTTACCTTCGCCCCCGTCCTGGCCGCGGCTTTGTCCGCGCGGATAATGTGGAAGCCGAACGGCGTTTCCGTGACGGCGCTGATCTCACCCTGCTTCAGGGTGAAAGACACGCGCTCGAACTGTTCCACCATCATGCCCCTGCTGATCACGCCGAGGCTGCCGGCCTTCTCCCGGGAGGGCCCGTCCGATTCCGTGCGTGCGATCTCCTCGAAGTTCCCGCCGGCCTGGAGGCGTTTCCTGATTTCCTGAGCCAGGGCGAGGGCCTGGTCCTTCGTCCGTATCACCGTGTTCTCGGCGCGGAAAGCGCCCTTGTACTGGATCAGGATGTGGCTGGCGGTCATCGTCTCCGCTCCTTCAGTCCGGCCGGCGAGGTAGAGGAGGCCGCTGTACCCCGATCCGAGCGGCACGACCTGCTGTGCTCCGATGGGCGCGGTCTGGAGAACCGCCTGCAAGGCAGGCGGAGTCACTGTGAAGGTTTTCCCCGAGGTTTTGACACTAAAGCCGAGGTCGGGAAGCATTCGTTTGATTTGAGAGGGTTTTATTTCGGAGCCGACTTTGCTCTCGCGCGTTCCGCCGAGCTGTTTCGCGAGTTCCGCGTAGGCGAGAGCGGGGTCCTTGAGCGGCCGGGTGACGCGCATGCGGGGGCCGAGCACCTTCGTGAGATAGATGCCCTTGATTTCCTGTACTTCCGTCTGCCCCTGCTCGTTCTCCGCCGTGGTCTGAAGCACGGTTTCGCTCTTCAGTACCGGATCCTTCTCCGTGCGCTTCATAAGCGCCTCCAGTCCTTTCGGGAGGTCGCTCAAGAATATCGGCCGCGTATCGAAATACCAGACGCCGAGCTGGTTGCTCACATCCTGTCCGATCACCTGGAGGCTCCCGGTTCCTCTCGTGACTGAGGCGTACACCTTGTCTACGCGGTCACGTACCTTGCGCGCGTACTCCTCGGGGGAGCCGGAGAACTCTTCCTTGAACTCCAGCTGGATCGTCTTCCCGACGGTGGCGATGCAGCGGTCGGCGTCGATGATGCCGGGGCACTCCACGAGGAGGTGTTTCTCGTTCCCGAAGTACGATGGGGTGATGGTCGCCTCGCTCACACCCAGAGAATTGATGCGCCGTTCCAGCACGATGCGGATCGCTTCCACCAGGTTTGTGTGCTGCTGCTGGACGTTCCGGAGCTCAAATTCCTTCGCGAGCGCCTCTTTCGACTTGTCCTGCTTCTTGAGGTCGCTCAGTTCTTTCGCGAGCTTAAGTTCCCGTGCGTTGATTTCGTCTTCCGAGATGCGGAAGTCCAGCTGCGTTCCGCCGGCGAGGTCGAGGCCGAGCCGGAGCGAGGGTTTCAGGAAGCCCGGCGCCCACTTCTTCGCGCTATCAGGGAGAACGATGATCAGGCTGAGGACCGCCACGATGATGGTGATCGTCGGCCAGAATGCGGAGCGGGAATTGGCGGAAGCCATGAAAGGGGAGAGGAGGATCTAGTTTGCGGGAGTGTAGAACACATGCAGGCCCACGTTCACATCGTCGGCGAAGATTTCCGCAACTTTCGCGGAAGGGATGCCTCCGATGATGACGCGGTCGGAGACGGTCTTCCCTTGGATCTTGATCTTCGAGACGAGGAGATCGCGCACGAAAATCCCCGCATCCTTCCCCTGGTTATCCCTGAAGATCGTTTCCAGGATTTGCCGCCCCTTCGCGTTGAATTGCAGTTCCACGCCGATTTCACCGCTGGAACTCAGGCCGATAGCCTGTATCCATTCGATGCTCGAACCCGTGAGCGCCGTCGGTCGCCAATTGCTCTGATCGAGATTCCCCGGGTCCCCCTTGCTCTTCTGCCCCTGCTCGATGCGGACAGAGAACGTGAATGTTTCCGCGAGAATGCGCCGGGCGGCCTCGGCTGCTTTCGCATCGGGGAGCCGGAGGGAGAGAAGGCCGGTACCGCTCCCCGTCGGGATGGCGCTGACGCGGGCGTTCTTCACCTCCAATGCGGCAAGCCTGCGTGTTAGGACGCGCTCCGTCGCCTGGATGAGGACCATGGCCTTCGCTGCATTCGGTGTCCGGAGAGACAGGGAGTAGCTCAGCACGGGTTTCCCGCTGCAGGCAGCGAGTAAGAAGAGGAATCCGATCACGACGCTCCGTCTGAGTTTCATGCGCGGGCAAGTCTATCGCTGTGACGGGAAAGGCGCAAAGGTTTGTTCACAACGATGTCTTGTTCCGGAGGACGGTTCCTGCCCGCAGCATTTTGTCCGTCAGGTCCACGCCCTCCAGAACGCATCCTTCGTCTACGATGCATCGCTCCAGCACGCAATCTAAGATGGTCGTTTTTCCGAAGACGATGCAATCGATGAGCGTGCTCTCCCCGAGCCGCACGCCGGGGCCGATATCGATGCTCCCGCGGAGCGTCACGTCTTTCCCGATGGCGGAGCTCCCGTCTATGATCACGCGCCCGTCGACGATTTCCCGGTGGAGGGAGAGGTAGCTTTCGAACGAGCCGATGTCCTTCCAGATTTCCCGGAAGATGAAGCAGTCGACGGGGATGCTCTGGCGCAGGAATTCCTCGAAGATCCCGCCGACATTGTCGGGATGCAGCTGCGCATACTCCTTCAGTACGGGGAGGCTGCTCTTCGGCAGGAACCACCAGCCGGTCGAGACGAAGGTAGATTTCGGGTGCAGCGGCTTCTCCTCGAAGGAGGTGACGGTCCTGAGAGGATCCGTTCCCTCTTCCGTCACCACCGTCCCGAACTGTTTTGCGAGTTCAAGATCGCCGATATCGTGGACGGCGAGGAGCGGGCGATCGCGATGGAGCCGGAGAAAAGTATCCATACTGCAGCCGACGAAATTATCGCCGGCGAGCAGCAGGAGATCTTCGTCGATCTTCTCCGCAGAGAGCCACTGTGCCACGGCGCCCAGCGCGCCGAGCTTCTCGTCCTCGTGGCCGGTGTCCTCGATGATGATCTCCACGTTCCGCCGCCCAATGCCCTTCCTCCACTTCTTGAAATCCTGCGCGAAGACCGCGTTCGTGCTCACTGTGACGGAGAGTTCCGCAGGAATTTGCGCCAGGACATAGCTGAGGAGCGGCTGCCCCGCAAGCGGCAGGAGAGGCTTCGCACGCTGTTCCGTGAGCGGCCAGAGCCGGGTGGCGAATCCGCCAGCTAAAATGAAAACTCTCATCGGTTCCAATTGTCCATTGTCCATTATCCATTGTCCATTTCCCAAAAGAACGATTACCTGAAAAGAGTTACCCTTTATCTTTCACGAGGATTACTGATCGTCCTTCGATGCGCTCGCTCGAGCCGACGATGGCGCCGAGCACGCTGGGGAGGAGGAGGTACGTCATCCCGTGCTGGCGGCAGACGCTCATGAGGTTGATGGTGTGCTCGAGGTCGGCGCATTGCACGAGGTGGGTCGGCTTCTTCGAGCGGATGACTTCTTCGAGCTTGTTGAGTTTTCCGAGAACCGGGACTCCGGCAATGTCCTTGAGCGGGCTTCCCTGGCTGTCCAATACCGCGATTGGCCGGAAGGGGGAGCGCCGCTCCTCCAGCAAGCGGATGAAGCGCTCGGCTTCGCGGTTGGTGCCGATCACGAGGAGCGGGTAGGCCGCGGGAAGGCGGCGCAGGACCTGCCGCTGCCACTGATCGAATGCCAGGTGCCACACCATCGTGAGCGCGAAGCTCAGTCCTCCCGCGTAGATGAGGAGGAGCCGGCTAAAGAATTTGTCATGCAGGAAGTAGTACGCGAGTGTGAAGAGCGCGAGCCCCAGGATGCAGGCGAACAGGATGTGCGCGATATTTCGCTGCTCCGACTGGATCCTGGTGAGACGGAAGATGCCCAGCTGCATCATCGCCGCGAGCCAGAGCGGCATAACGAAGAGAACGGTCTGGAGGTAGGGGCTTAAGGGAAAATCCGTCGAGAGGATGAAGCCGACGCGGAGGAAATATGCAGCCACGTAAGCGCCGATGAACAGCACCGCATCGGTGAGGAGCCAGCAGACGAGGAGGATGACTCGGCGCATGGGGAGAGCTTACAGTTAACAGTTAACAGTTAACAGTTAACTGCCTGAATCCTCAGAGCTTGGCAATCCACATATACGGCAGCTTCGTCACGTCCCATGGGGCAGCCCTGCCGCGCACGTGCTTTCCGAGGGCGACCGGTTGTTCGCCGGAGAACACCGCCCGTTCCATGAAGTCGTACTTGGCTTTCATGACCGGATTCTTTTCCGCAAGTCGCTGGAATTCCTTCCGCTGGAGGGCGTAGTAGGCGAAGGTCTCCGCGAAGTCCTCGAACGGGTCCCACATGGCGTACCCCGACACGAAGTCGGCTTCCGCAGAGCCCGGCTGGTTGATGGCAGGCGTGATCCAGCTGATCTGGTAGAAGGCGACGCTCGGATCGTCCGTGAAGATAGGCATATTCCCGTCCACGAAGCTGCTCCTCCCGCTGTCCAATGTCCCGCGGAGACTGCCGATATCCACCACGTGGCCGCACTCGTGCACGAGGAGCGCCATGAACTCACGGTCAGGAACATTCCCGTTCACGATGATCACCGATTCTCCGCCGAGTCCGCGGTTCGTCGACTTGCGGTCGTACGTGACATAGAAGCTCTGGAGGGAATCCCTGCATTTCGGCGGGAGAGCGCGAAGCACTTTGTTTGCGAGCAGCTTGTGCCGGGGGCGGATATCCTGCTGGTCCAGGACAGGAAGGACCGCCGGGGCGGCGGACTTCAGAATGGGAGTCGCCTTCTTCACGGGCACAGACGCAAAACGCGGTGTTCCCATCGCAGCATGCCGCTCAAGGTTTCCGTTTGCCGGACCTGCGGGACGTGCTACGATAGTTCCGTTCGCGAAGGTTCCCCCCAGTATTATCAGTATGGCTGCAGCACAGGCTGCAGTGAGGGTTTTCCTTCGCAGAAAGCCGCTAGAGGGATGATGGGAGAACATCCGGTATCGTAAAAGTATCAATTTATAGTACATTATACATAATATGTCAAGTGTCGTGGACCCTCCGATCCAGCCCGGACAGACTCATGTTCTCAAGATCGAGAAACTCGCTCATGGCGGAGCCGGGTTCGCTGAACTCGGCGGCTTGCCGATATTTGTGCCCGGCACCCTCCCCGGCCAGAAAGTAAAGGTCGTGATCACCAAGAAAAAAGAGAACTACCTGGAAGCGAAGCTCGAGAAAGTGATGATGCGTTCCAAGGATGAGATCCGTCCCGCGTGCGCTCATGTGGGTGAGTGCGGCGGCTGCGTCTGGCAGCAGCTCTCCTACAACAAACAGATCCAGTACAAGGAGGATATCGTCCGCGAGACCCTCGGGCACTTAACTCCGGTCGATCCGGCCGTGCGCAAGACGCTCGCCGGCCGTGTGCTCAAGATCATCCCCAGTCCGCAGGTGTTCTTTTACCGCAACAAACTGGAGCTCACGTTCGGGTATGGAAACATGCGTCATGAAGTCCGTCCCGCCAAGGCTCCCGGCGGCAAGCCGCATCGCGTCTACTTCGACGAGAATCCCGGCATCGGGCTCCACCAGCAAGGGGAGTGGGCCACCATTCTTCCCATTACCGAGTGCCATCTCTACGACGAGCAACTTCCGGGTTTCCTCCGCGATGTGCGGCGCTTCATGGAAGACACGAAGCTCCCTGTGCATAACCCGAAGACGCACCGAGGCATGCTCCGGAACCTCATCCTGCGGCGGGGAATCCACACGGAGGAGCAGATGATCTGCTTCGTCGTGCAGGCGCGGAAGAAGGAGCTCGAGCCCCTCTTCCAGAAGTTCCTCAAGTTCGCTGGGCGGCCGCAGCTCAAGTCTCTCCTCATCGTCGAGCACTTCGGTCTCAACGACAAACCGGAGGCGCCGAAGATCCACACGCTCGTCGGGGATCCGTGGATTCATGAGCGCCTCTTCGATCTCACGTTCCGGATTTCTCCCTTCTCCTTCTTCCAGACCAACACGCTCGCGACCGAGAAGCTCTACAGCGCCGTCGCTTCGGCAGCCGATCTCTCGCCCCGGGACACCGTCCTCGATGCCTACTGCGGCATGGGCACCATCGGCCAGTACCTCGCGCGCTTCTGCGAGAAAGTTGTGGGGATCGAGTCACATCCTTCGGCGGTGGAGGACGCGCTCCGCAGCGCAGGCCACAATCGCATCGCGAACATCAGCTTCTACAAGGGCAAGGTGGAGCAGGTGCTGAGCCAGCAGCTCAAGGCGGGCGGCAAGTACAAGTTCGATGTCATCGTGGTCGATCCGCCGCGCGTGGGGTTGCATCCGCAGGCGCTCGAGTCGGTGATCACCCACCGTCCGGCGAAGGTGGCGTACGTCTCTTGCAACACGGCAACCTTCGCACGGGATCTGGGCGAGTTCCTGAAGAACGGATACGAGCTTCGGACCGTGCAGCCCGTGGACATGTTCCCGCACACAGCGCATATTGAGCTGGTAGCGTTGCTGCAGCGGAAATAGCGATTCTTTGTTCTTTCTCTGTCCATGCGACAGAGAAAGAACCAAAGAGAACGCGGCGCGCCAACTCCCTCGCCGCAGACCCCCACCTGTGGCGCGCGCCAACCCTTTAGTGCCGAGTTTTTATCGCCAACGGAGACATTGCTCATCGCTCATCGCTAGCCGCTCAACAGTGCCGCCCATTCTTTGAGAGCTTTGATCGAGGTCGCGAGCTTCTCGGTCCATCGCCCGATTCGTTCCTCTTGATCGTAAGGCTCGTTGATGATGACAAGAGGTGGGAGCAGGAGCTTGCCTCTGTGCTCGCGGAAAAAGTGCTGCAGATGCTCCGTTGCGCGCGCGGTGAAGTGGTATCGGTCGTCACCGAGGCTCACGATGGCTGCGGGTTTCTCCTGGAGATCGACGTTCTTCGCTCGTTCCGTGAAGAGGGCCGACATGTGGGGGTTGAGCTGCCCTTCGATTCCGCTGATGTTCCACGTTCCCGAAGCGAGGAGAAGGAGGTCTGCCCTCTCCAGATCTTTCGTTTCTGCCCGCTCCGCGCGGATCTGCTCGATTTTCAATTCCGGGAGCAGCGTCTGCAGCTTCGCGCAGAGCGCACGCACCACGAACTCCGTGTGTCCGCTCGTTGAGGCGTAGATGGCGACGAGAGTGGGCATAACGTTAAGGAGAAAGGACGTAGGAATGCAGTGTGCTTTCGGACACGACACGGTCATACCGCCTGCCGCCGATGAGGAGTGTGGGGATCTTGATGGTGCGGACTTCCTGTTCCACGATCCTGCGTTGCTCCGCAATACTTGCCGCTGTCTCCGGCGAGGCGGCTCTTCGCGCGATCTCCTTCACCTGTGTTTCCGAGTACCCGATTTCCCTGAGGAGCGATTGCAGTGTCGTTTCGGCTCCCGCACGCGTGAACGCGATATTGAACCTCGTCTGGAGATCGGCGCCGCTCCCTGCGTCCGCGAAGAGTTTGAGGAGGAGTTGCCAGTCCGGTGGTATCGCGGAAGGATTCCTCCTGAGCGGAACCCGTTTCGTCGCTTCCAGGTACGAGGCCATGAGGAGTGAGTTCTGGAACTTGTATTTCTCACCCGCCGGGATCGGGTAGAGGAGGTACGTCAGGTTATGGCGTTCCGGGATGCCAGCCCGTTCCAGATTCCCCGTCAGTTTCTTGCAAAAACGGCATCCGGGATCGACGATTTCGAGCGCCGTCGGTTTCGCCGGATCGAAGGGGTGGTAGTACGTGGCAGAGGGGCTCACGAAGCTGGCCGGATCCCAGGAGCGGAGGCGATCGGGGATGCGCGTGACCGTTTCGTAGAAACGGGTGAACGGACCCAGAGCCCATGTGCCGGGTTTCCTCTCACGGATAGCTTGCGTGAGCGTGAGCTGAGCCTGATCTACTCCGCAGGCTTCGCCGGAGAGCGTGCAGGACTCCACACTCGCGGGGTTGCATGTCCCGTAGACGTAGAGATCGAGCCCGGCAACCGCGACGTAGAGGAGGCTCCAGACGCTCAGGATCACGAACGCCGCGGCGAACCAGTCGATCCACCGGCTGATGAAGCGGGCGAGGGCGGGGGAGTGGCGCAGCGCGCGGCCGATAATTTTGCCCCTGAGTTCCTCGGAGAAGTCGATGTCGCAGGGGCGGAAACTGATGCGGCGGATCACGCAGTGCCATGCTTTGGCGGCGAGCGGCCGGAACGCGGCGGAGAAAATCGCGAGGATGAAGAAGACGATGAAGGCGGCGATGCAGAACATGAAGGCAGTGAGGGGAGGATAAGGCACCCCACTTCGCTCTTCGAGCTACGCGGGGCAGGGAAAAGGTAAAAAGTTTCTCAGCTTCCCGTTCTAGAACGTCTTGAGTATTGATGCCAGGACTTCCGCGCACCGCTCGATGTCGGCGTGGGTGTTGTGGAGACCGAGTGACATCCGGAGCAGCGGGGGATACCCGCAGGTGTGCTGCAGGTAGTGGTGGCAGCAGAAGTGGCCGCTCCGGCACATGATCCGCTGCTCGCTTAAGTAGATCGCGAGCTTGTGCGCGTCGAGCCCCTCGACGAAGAAACTCATCACCGGTCCCGGTGTTCCGGCATTGATCATCTTCACGCGCGGTATGGCGCGCAGCCGCCTCCGGAGCTCGGAAGCAAGTTCGCGTTCGTATGCAGAAGGGTCCTTGCCCATCGGACGCGCGGACTTCATCCAGTCCATGGCTGCATTGAGTCCGACGATCCCCGCCCAGTTCTGCAGCCCGGGTTCTAAGACGCTGTGCTCGTCCACCGGCCCGGAGAGAAGCGTGAAGCTGTCTTCGTGCACGTCGGCCACCGTGCCGCCGCCGATGAAGAATGGCTGCAGTTTCCTCAGCAGCGTGCGCCTGATGATGATGAAGCCGATGCTCGGAGCGTACATCTTGTGTCCCGAGCCGAAGGCCGCGTCGAAGTCGATGCCCTTCATGCCCTCGGGTTCGTGGCCGAAGTGCTGCGCGGCATCGAGGAGCAACAGTCCGTTTCCCCCGTGCACTGCTGCCGCGATCTCCTTCGCGTTCGGAAGGCCGCGTCCGTCGATGTTCGAGAGCGTACTGACGATAACGATGGCGTCCTTCAAATCCGTTCCTGCTGTCATGAGCGTTCCGTCGTCCTCTCTCTTCAGGATGATCCGCTTCACTCCCGCACCCCTGCTCCACGTGATGCTCGGCAGGAAGACGGAGTTATGCTCGATCTCGCTCGTCACGATGGATCTGATGCCTTCCGGCGGCAGCTGCCCGAGGACCAGGTTGATTCCGTAGGTCGTGTTAAGCGTGAACGCCACAGCATAGTCCTTCTCGCTCTTGCCGGTGAGTTCAAGCAGTTTTTGGCGCGCGCTCGCCACCGTTTCATCCACCCGCTGCCCCCACTCATGTTTCACTCGTCCGCCGCAGGCGTTGTACTCGCGGTAGTACCGGAGCTCGGCATCGATCACCGGCTGCGGCCGCAGTGACTGACACGCGGTATCGAAGTAGCAGTCCCCGGATCCGAGGTACTCGAATCCCTCCGGTCGCTTCGCGGTCTGCCTGCCTGACGCGGTACGGAAAAATCCCATGTGGGGAGATTCTACACCAACCCTCAACGTCGGCGCGGGGGCAGATCGGGTAACCGCTCAAGCCACGGATGTTCTTTGCGCAGGATCCGGCCGCGGGCCGACGTCGGATTGTTCCAGCCGGAGGGCAAAAGCCCGATCAATTTTTGAAGCTCTTTGGACTTGTTCTCTCGGTTGCCAAGCAGGGAATATCCGTGGGCGGCAATGCGATAGACCGTGACGTTGACGGGGCTCATTTGTTCGGCTTGAGCGAAGAGCGCCGAGGCCCGTGCAGAGTCACCCCGCACGGCGGCCTGCCACCCGAGCAACAGCGGAGCCATGCCGTCCCGCATGTTGGTCAATGCCGAAAGCTGCTCCAAATTTTCGCCGACGAGACGATGCAATTGCCCGGTGATCCGGGCGTCCGGATTTTGTTCCAATGTCAACAGCGCCGACTCCGTGGATTCGATCAGCAGTTGGCGGTCGAGTGGAAAAATCACCACAGCCCACGCACCTATCCTGACGACTTCCTGGGTCGCGCCGCCGCGCAGCAACCGGTCCGATTTTTCGGCGTAAACGCGGGCAGTCAGCCACCAAATGAAAAAGACTGCGGAGATCAGCGCGCAGATGGCGGCCCATTGCAATATGCGACGGGCAAATACCGGGTGATTGGCCAGACTCGGACGCGGCAACGAGCCGAGACCCATACCCGCGATCAGCCAGCCAAATCCGCTTGTAGTGGGGTCTTCCACTCCAAAAAGCAGGCTCAAATTTACTCCTGCCAAAGCGATGAACATTACTTTGAGAAGCGGATCTTCTTGGCGGTTTTGCCACAATCCAAACAGAAGCAGTAACAAAAATCCGTAGGTGAGCAATAAGCCCAGTGGACCCAATGTCAGAAGCAGCTGAAGAGGTTTGCCGTGGACATCGTCAATACTGGTGGTCAGCGATTCATATTCGTAGATGGCCGGCGAAAGGAAGCGCGGCGAAATCAAGCCGATTGTTCCAAGCCCGTAACCCGCCGGCCTGCTTTTGGCCATTGAGAGAGCACTGTTCCACATGACACCGCGGGATCCAAACGACAACAACCGCTGCGTGGGCACAGAAAAGCGGGATGAAAATGACCATGTTGCGCCGACGCCGAACAACAGAATTAAAAATGCGATCAGCAGCTTCTTGCTGCCGTTCAGCGATGGAAGCGCCGGGCCCTGCGGCATGACCATGTACCAGAGTGCCGCCGAAAACAGCAATGCCAGCACTGCAGCGCGGCTTGCGGTAAAAAGCAGTACGACCAGATTGAGCGCGGCGAGTGTCCAATACAGCCCGCGTTGCCAGCTCACATTTTCAAGGCCGGTCAGAATGACAAACGGCAGTGTAAGAATGATGAAGTTTGCGAGCAGAGTCGGCTGGCCGATGGTGGAAAACACGCGGCCAAGGAACAGTTCGCTTTGCCATCTGCCAGCCAGCGGGTCGAGACCGACTGCCTGCAAAATCCCGTACAGAACCACCGCCGTATTTGCGATCACGATCGCTTGGAGCATGGTCTCGCGGGAACCCCGGTGTTGCACTGCCACGATCCCTGTAAGAGCCAGGGTGAAGTAGACGCTACTGGCCAGTACTCCCTCGAAGCGCGGCGGTGTTCCGACGATGCTCAGAAGCGGTGCAATCGACCACAGCGGCGAAAGCAGCGTGGTGGCGATCAACAGCAAAAGCAGCCTGCCTGTCCATGTCGTCAGGAGCGTGGAAATTGCGTCTCTGCCTCGATGATGTAAGGCCGCCCATGTCCCGAATATGCCCGCGACGGCAAGGCAGATGAGTTTTGGCAGCACGAAACCGGGAGCAGTCAGCGGAATAAATGCGAGGGCGGCGCTGACGATCATCGCTGCGGCTATGATCATCAGGATGGAGCCGGCGAGGCTTACTTGCTTAACTTTAGAAAACATTGTATGATATGCATAATACTAAAAGAATAAAAGATCCGTAAACCGGATCATCATACACACCTCCTTTTCTTCTATGGAACACACACACAAGCAAACGGCGCTCCGGGTCGCGCTTTTTACGGCTCTGCCATCCAGTCTGATTGCAGTCCTGATTTTGACGGCAACGGGTGTCACCCGCGATGCGGTGAACGGTGCCAGGATGCGTCTGACCGAACTGAGTAACGTTGCCTCCGGGAACATGCCGGTACGCAGTGCCGCGCCCGCAGTAAAGCCTGCCGCGAGATCCGCGTCCTCCAGGTCCAGAGTAAAGCTCATTGCTCCGGCCTTGCAAACTGCCACTCCGCCCAGTGCCGCGGACACCTTACCGGAAAAAAAATCGGCCTATGTGCCGGAACCAGGCGAGCGGACTATCGATGTCAGTGACCAGCCTGTTTACTACAATTTCCAGAAACACGCGGCTGACAAGGAGACGCCGGACGTCGTTTTCCGCCGAAACTCCAATAACGGTGTGGACATAGAAGTTTACGAAGAGCCCAATCTCAAGCGCAATGATGCCCGTCTGTCGTATTCCAATGGTTCATTTGCCGAGGTCACGCTGGACATCTGTTTAGATGCGGTGAAATCCACCTGGAAGACAATGGAATTGAATGCGTTCAGCACCCAGTGTGTTGAGACCGCGGAGGGACGCCTGATAAAAATCGGCATCCATCCGTCATTCCCCCTTGCCGTGCGTTATATCGTTTTGGACGAGCGAACAGCGCCGCCCAAGATTCCGTCCGGCCCGGAAGCGGCGGAGGGAGTGATCGAGCTGCTTGGCAAAATGACGAATTACGATCCTGCGGCCGGCACCTATTCTTATAAGGGAGACTTGGCGTTATTTCTCGAAAAAGCGGAGGATGATGGCGGCGGCGGACCGCGCATCGAAGTGACTATTCCGGAAAAAATGCGGATGTCTTCCGTTTCCAAATCGCTGAAAGATGTGACGGAGAAGGATTGCCAGGCGTCGGATTCTTTCGATCAAAAGACCGGTTCGAAAAGTCGGATGTCCTGGTTGCGTGAAAAAGGCAAGTTTTACGATTCCGTCCTGTGCGTGCGATTTACAGACGGTCGATTCGCAGTTCTGGGCGACAGCGATTATTCCGCCGGTCGCGTCAAAATCCGGTTTCTGCGGATGGACACGGATCGCGGTCCGGGCAAGGGAGGATTTTCGCTGGATCAGTGGGAAAAGGAGCACCCGGTTGACCAGGCTACGTTGGATTTTTTGAAGGAATACAATGCGGATCCGTCGCCGTCCAAGGCATACGTTGATTTCTCTCACCGCACCGGCCGCGTCAACGGCGACGGACCGTTCGACCTGACTTTCTCCGGCGATTCCCGCACGCTTTATTTCGAAGCCGCCTGGAACAAAGGCAAGCCGGAGACAGCCTTCGTTTTCCCGTGGACCCCTTACGACCGAACTACCGCTGATGTCTGCGCCAAGGCGTTTGCTGATGGCTTTGGTTCCAGGAAAATCGCCATTGGCGACGTTGATGCCGCCGTCTGTTTCCGCACCGGCGACGGTTACGTCGGTAAAATGAAACGCAGCAGCGGAGGCGAACGAGCAATTGCCTACGAGCTTTGGCAGAAGACAGTCAATCTTCCTTCCGGACCGGCGCCGGTTTATGGTGAGAACAGCGCCAGGTTGATCACGCTTCAAACAGGGCAATTCTTTTCGTATGAGGTTTCGAAGGATGTGATGTCTACCAAGGAGCAGGAAATAGACCAGAACGATCTTGTGGCGCTCGCAGATAGTAATGGTAAACACTGGGTGGTAGCGGGAGGTTTGTATGGCAGTGTCCGGTTAGCTGAAACTGATGAAGGTATGGAGCCGACGTACGAAGCCTGCCGCAAAGCGCTGACTACCAAAGCGATCGATCCGTATGGCGCTGAGCTCAAGCTCATTGGAAACAAGACGTACGTCTGTTTCGAAACAATGGATGGTTGGGTAGGCGCGGTACAATACGTAGCCGGACTCGGCACACTTCCGCAGATGATCGGTGCGATCTACACCTGGCGCAAGCCGTCGGCGCCGGCCACTCCCGGTGTGACGCGCGTGAAAGCAACTGCCGTAGCCGCGAAGCCCCTTCCTCCGCTCAATAAAACGATCACGCTCAATATCTTTCGCCCGGGCGAAAAAGGAGAAAAAGGCAGCGAATACAAACATAACAATCTGAGTGTCTTGTTGCGTCTGCAGCCGGATGGCACCACCACCATCACCAAACAGGTACCGAAGGAGCGTTGCAACAGAGTATTTAAGCGAGGCTGGAAAAAGAAGTGCTGGATTGAAGGAACAACGCCGGTAACGGAGACGGTCGAGGCATTTAGCCTGCTTGGATTTGCCCCGCTTACAAAGCTCGTTCCGGTAACGGGCATCACGTACGACGCATTGACTCAGGACACGTGCCGGAGCCTTGCAAATAAGCAGCAGGCCGTAGCAAGGATTGAGAAAGTATCGGCAGACACTGTCGCATGCATTGCAGAACCGGGGGGTCGCGTCGGCAAGGTGGGTAAATTCAATGGCTCCACTATGACTATCTTCATCTGGTAAGTTCGTGCAAGGTTTCTCCTCCACCATCGTTTTCTGGACGGCTTTCGGACTCGCCTGCGTCTGGCTGCTGCCCCGATACTACTTCGGGCGCGGCTCCAGCCGGACCACTGAGCTGCGGATCACGACGCTGGTGATCGACGTCCTCGTACTCCTTTCACTCATTTTGACATGGGTGCCGGGTAGCCGCGGCGGTCCCGTGAGCGGCATGACGCTTCTGACCAACGGCCATGCACTCATGATTGCTGCAGTACTGTGCGTTGTCATGGCATTGTTTCTTCTCGCAATTGCGAAAAGCACTGCCTTGCTGAAGGCTGGTGTCGCTTCGCATCTTGTGGCTACTCCGCTCATTTTTGCCGCTCTGCTGCGCTTGCTGCCTGGGACGTTTGCCATGACCTTCGCAGAGGCGGCTCCGGTTATGGCGGTGTTGCTGCTCCTCTGCGGAAACGTTTCCGCGTTACTTTTATGGCACCGGTTGCAAATCGAGAAGACCGTGAATTGGTCTGCAAGATATGCAGTCATCGGCGTTGGTGTCATGATAGCGGTTCTGGCTTTGCTGGTTGTTTTTACTGTCAAAGCGCCTTACACGGCTCAACTTCAGAATCCATTGAACGCCGCAGATGCCGTAGATGCAGTGCGGCTTCTGCCTGAGGTATCCGACTATGTGCGGCGCGTCCCGGGGGCGCTGGTGGAATTCGATCATCAGGATGAGGATGGCTTCAGCGTGCACGTCTACGAAATCAAGGACGGCCACAGCGCCACCTTCAACTGGTACACGGTCGATCCGACTACAGGCAAAGCAAGCGCGATGTTCGATGCTGTCCCCGACGAGAGCGGTACCGGAAAACAGGCGCAATGGACGTTCTATCGCCACCCGTCCCGCGGCTATGCGCTCTGGTATCCGGCTACATGGATTCTCGAGGACAATGACTCTGCCAAGGCGCGTATCCGGATCGATGCACCGGACAACGCCGCGACGTTCATCGTTTCCGCGCTCGGTGATGATCGGCTCAAAAAGCCTGATGGATTTGTCGCGGTGCTCGCGGATATCCGCGAAGGTTTCGCCCAAGACCCGCGTTATACGCTGGAGGCGTACGAGGAGGGGAAAGAAAACGGGGATCTGCTTGCCGGCGTGTATATCGCGCGCGGCGGGTTTCGGGATGGAGACAACACATACCGTTTCAAGGAAATGGGCACGCTCTTCAAAGACGGCCGCATGTTCGTCACGACCGCGCACATCCGGAGTTCTGCCACGCAGGATTATGGTGAAATCATGGACGAGATGCTCGGCGCCTTCGATCCTTTCGGTGTCGGGAGTCCCCAGCCGACACTGGTGTTGGAATAGGTGCAAATTGAGACTCTAAATGGGAGCGGGTATCTACCCGCGTTTGGGGATCATTGCTGAAACTTGCCGACCGCAGGTAGAAACCTGCTCCCATTGAGGTATGTTGCAATTTTTTCTTTCAGAGTCAGTGAGCGGTTACGGCTTGCGCATTTGCATTTATACTAAAAATAGTGTATTATATACATAAACACTCAAACTCTTTCCCTTTTTTCTATGAAGAAGAATACGTTTTCCGCTTTTGCGGCGCCGGGGCTGACAGCTGCGATTGTCTCCGGTGTCATGACTGCGGTTATCCTGTCCTTTGCACAGGACATCGTTCCAAGTGGCGAGACCTGGAATAAACCGGTCGATAGCATGCAGTTACGTCCTGAGAACAATGAATTCCAGCCTCGGCCTGCGCAGACGGATGGTGGCATACAGGGTGCCCCCTTCAAGGGATCGGGCTTTGAGACGCCTCGGGAGATGAACGGCAGTCCAGACATGCAGAGAAGTCCTGGCACGAACATGAATTCTGGCGTGAATACGGCTCCGATGCAGGGCGGTCAGGAGAACTTTGGATATCCAACGCCATCGTTCGGTCAGGGTATGCAGATGAATCAGGGAGCCGACCGCAGCGCGATGATGGCACAGAGGAAGAAGCAGGTCGGGAAAGAGATCAAGAAGATGGAGAAGATGAAGGGCAAAGTGGAGAAGCAATTTGTGAAGCAAATCGCACGGATGCAGAAAAAGTGCGACCGTACGCTCCAGAAGATGCAATCCCGGCTTCCGAAGCTCGAGGAAGACGATCGTGCGGATCTGCAGGAAGAGATTGATCGGCTGAAATCAGAGTGCGGGGACATGGCACAGGAACTGAATGATCAGAAAGAGGAGAGACTTGAGGACATCGATTTCAGGATCGAAGACCTCCGCGATCAGCTTGTGGATATGGAGTCCGAGGACATGGATGAGTAACGCCTCGCACTTGAGTAGAGAAAGCGGCGGGCCGCAAGCTCGCCGTTTTTATTTGTATAGATTTGCATAATTTATGCAGGAAGTAACGCAAGCTGCTTTTGAGGGTCGGGCACCAGGGAAAAAGAGAGCACTACGGTCGGGCCGTTTGGAACAAGACAGTACAAGTGGCCTATGTGAATTCAAAGCGTGGAACACTATTTGTAGGTTACGAAAGCTGGCTTCCTCTGAGAGGCAAGGTGCTGTCTGCTTTTCTCCAGGATGAAGCGATTGAGTTGGCTATTGCTTTCTACAAAAGCGAGTACTTCATCCATGCTCGAGAATTGTTGGCCTGCCTTATACGTCGGTTGGTTCTCTTTGGGAATATCCGTCAGGGAGCCAGGATTATTATTATCAAAAAACATCACAGGCGTTGAATCGGCAACATTCACATGCACTTTCCACCCACTTCTATTGGTTGGTTCCTTGAGGCTCTTGAAGAGATTATCCATACATTTCCCGATATATCCTCCGGAAAGTTCGAGAGTCGTTTGCTTTGGTATGAGTATTTGCATCAGGGCAGCATCGGAATCGTTGAGGGATCCATTACTCCATTGTTCCGATTCGATGAATGCGGAAGACTTGTTTGCTCCATGTTTCACGATATCAATCAGTGCATCATAAAGCTCCGGATGATGTTTGTTATGGTCTCCCTCAAATGTGTGATACTTCGGCAGAATATAGAGATAGGTATCTGTGGAATCCTTTGCAGTCATCAGAGCTTGATACTCCTGCACCATTTCTAACACTCGCCAGTATCTTTGGCTTAAGCCCTCTTCGCCGGACTCGCGCAGTGTTCGATTCAGTTCCCGTATTATCCATTGCTCACAGTACTGTAATCCGGGCGGCTTCTTCCCATCATATTTTTCAGGATGCTTCTTAATGTCATTCCATAACTCTTCATCAAAGCTCGTGTCACTTTGCAGGAGCATTTCGTAGAAGGGGTGTAAGACGATTTTCACTTTTCCCTTTTCAAATACATCCGAGCGAATTTCATCAAGATGCGGGATTCCAAGTTTTTTGAAGTAAGGATTGTCCTCTCGTGGGATTTCGGGATTCGATTTAGGTTCAGACGCTTTCGATTTCCTAAGGGGTTTGTCATCCCTTTCTTCTGCCTTACGAGGCTTCTTTTGGTCCTCTGGAGGTTTGAGGGTTTCTATTGGCACAGAAACATTATAAATCCACAAGAGATGAGTATGAATCCAATTTTTGTGCTGTGAATGCACCACGGTCTGGTGCTCGTAGTGGCAGCCCCACGGTTCTTGCTTCGTAAACTTCGCAGAACTTCCCTCATGCCATTCTGCGAAGCAGAATGGCAGCCCCAGGGCTCATAATCACAAAACTCAGCTTCCCCCCTCACGCGGAGGCGACCTTCCGCGGTTTCGGGAAGGCAAGACAGAACACGAGGGTGACCCCGACGACGAACAGGGCACTCGAGACGATCCACACCGGTTTGTCGATGATATTGCTGTAGATGAAGAGCGGGAGCCCCACGAAGAAGGCGACGAGCACCCCCCAGAACACCCCCTTCGGATTGAGTCGCTCCCAGTACAGGCTGAGAATCGTCGGAACCATCACGCATGCGGCAACCGTATTGAAGACCCACCAGAGCTGTTTGAGCTCGAATCCGGGAATGTAAATCACGGCGAGCGCAACGAGGAATCCGAGAATAGTCAGCCAGATCATCGTGTTGCGCGCCGCACTCAGGCGGCGGAGATCCAAGAGATGTTTTGTCAGTTTCTCCCTGTCCGATAGCGCGCCGCCTTTCTCGAATCTGAGCATCAGCTCCTTTTCCTCATCCGTGTACTTCATCACATCGGTCGTCCAGAGACTCGCAGCAGCGTTCATCCCAGAATCCAGCGTGGAACTGAGCGCGCAGAGGAGCATGAGTACGAAGAAGAACACCGTCCACACCGGCAGCAATCGGCTCACGACGACGACGCCGATGAGCGAGGTGTCCACCCCGGGCGGCACCGTTGCCGCGAAGTTGGGATCTGCGCCGATGAAGCCGAGGAAGCCGAGGAGGATCGGGACGAGCCCGAATGCCAGAGCGCCAAAAATGAATGCTTTGCGAAGGTGTCCTTCTTTAATGGCAAAGGCTCTCTGCCAGTACTGCTGATCGGAAACGGAACCCGCAATAAGCCCAATCGAAGTGACGATGCCGAGGGAAAAGGCGATCTGCGGATTCAGTATGTTCGCGCTCCCGGATAAGCCCGCGAGCCCGGCGCGGACGCTCTGAATCCCCGCAAGACTGACAGACCACGGGATGAGCACAATGAGGGCGACAATGATGAACGCCAATTGGAGAAAGTCCGTGATGATAGAAGACTCCAGGCCAGAGACGAGCGAGTAGATGAGCGGAATAGCGGCGAGCATCGCGATGGTCACGACAGCCGTCGCCTGGTAGACGGGAATGCCGAGGAGGAGCGCGAGGAGATTGCCCCCGGCATAGAGCTGCACCGTGATGGACATCAATTGGTAGAAAAAAAATGGGTAGAGATACAGCTTGTGCACTTTTTCGTCGCCTAACGCGTGACCGATCCACTGGGGGAGCGTGTAACCGTACGGCATCTTCGCGCGAATGCGAGGCGCGAGGAGAGCGAAGATGGCGAGCGCGGCCATGTTCGGCACCGTGAACCAAAAGAGTCCCGCGAGCCCGTACTGGTAGGCGAAGAGTGTCGAGACGAACACCGCGGGTGCCCATATCCACGAGGCGGCGATGCTCGAGCCTCCCAAGAACCAATTGACCCTGCGCTCAGCAATCAGAAAATTTTCGGCGATGGAGGTGGACTTCTGCCACCACGCGAACAAATAGGTGGCGGCCAACATGAATAATCCGAAGGCGAGAAGTAGCAAATACGTTGCCCCGATCGAGAGATGCACGATAGCATTCATTGGAGGAGATGGTACGTTCTTCGGTTTTGGAGGGCAAGCACGCGGTGGGCAAAGGAGAGTTTCGTGGCTTGCCATGCAGTCGTCGAGCCGCAGCGAGACGTACTGCGTGGCAGGCTGCGTTCGCAAAAATTCGAACAGATTTTAGCAGTTCCGGCTGCGGCGGCTGAAATTTTGGGGGCACCAGCCGCCGCAGCTCCGACGACTGGCCGTTTCGGGCAATTTCAAGGTGTTCTCTGGCGGAAAATCCAAGAGGCATATTCTATCCTCAAACAAGATCTTCACCCTCCTCGCCATTGTAGTAGTCAGGAATCGGTTTGCCTTCTAAGCGCTGCATCAAGAACTCGGCTTTCTTTACGAGGGCGCGATCACCGTATTTTTTAGCAATGGCGACGACATCTTCCTCAATATTTTTTGCCTCTTCAGTTTCGTCTTTGCCAAGCATCCGAAGGCAGTTTGCAAAGTTGTGTTTCACATTGGCAATCTCCAGCTCCCCACCATTAGGAAGCTTATTGGCTGAATCTACATAAACTTTCTCTGCCAGTGCAAAAGCTTTTCTCATTTTTTCTTTCTCCTCCAATCTTCGGGGTATATCGCCAGCAGCAAAAGCTGCAGCTCGGTGAGCTGCAACCTGTCCCATGCTTAAATAAACAGCTGCAATAGCATCGTGGCTTCCTGATTCCTTGGCTATCTCCTCCGATTTCTGCAGACATTCTTGTGAATAACTGTCTTTGAAATCCATTTCACGTTTGTAGAACTCCATCATTCCAGGATGGTCACCACGAGGACTGACCAGCTTTACGTTGTACTCCTGATATTCATAAGTAAAAAGTAGGGAGTGATAAGTCCCCTTATACGCAAGGAGTGCGGCAAGTTGAGCAGAGGCCCCTTCTTGCTGAGCTAATGGGATTGTTTCATTCATTATTTCAATCAGTTCTGTAGCCGTATCTTCCAATGGATCCAAACTTGGACCAAGAAAAAGGGCAATCTGGATTTTTAGAGCCTTATCGGGAGTAGAACGAAAGATTTTCTTCATCTCTTTCTTATTCGCGAGAGTAGGAGCACGTAACATGATTTTCTCAACTTTCTCTCTGCCCACTTTATCTTTTGGCTCCGCTGGGCTGCTAGTCACTGTTCTTTCTGTGGGACGAAGAGTTGGAGAAAATGCGAGACGAAGAGTTGGAGAAAAGATGAAGTTCTGCTGATACAACACTGTCTTATCCCCACCAATCACTTCCGCTTCGATTTTTGCTGCACCTGTTGCAACCACACTGTGTTCAATGTGTGTGTCATGACCTGAAGAGATGCCTGAATGTTTGGATTTACCTTCTTCGCCTAGGAAAAATCTCTTCACGAGATACCACACGACGGTGCAAATGCCTGTCAGGACAAGGAGGACAATCGGGACGATTACTTGTAACTCCGATGAATGATCTTTTATGTATTGCAGCATAGTGCGGCTTCTTGGAAGTCAGTAATTTCAAAGTTCTGCTTCAGTTTCAGAAATGATTGTTGGATGGTTGTAGCCATAAATATCAAATAATAACTGTTGCTTTGTTATACAACATCGGCAAACAATCCTGTCTCAATCGGAATTTTGTACCATGATTGTGTCCAGTGCGAGCGTCAAAGTCCACGAGGATTTTCCCCTCTTCTAATGCTTTTAAGAATCCTTCAAAACTAAAATTTTGCAGCATCATTACTTTTGCATAGTGGTAGTACTCTCTCTTATTCTTAGCTTTAACCTCCGCCTGAACGTAAAAGGCATTGAGTAGCTTTGTACCGGCCTTATGTTCCAAATCATCAAATCCCCAATATGGTTGCGGATTGAGTTCGCCAAGGCCAACACGCTTTTTTACTGATTTTATCCAATCCTTATGCCGTGAATCGACAGCCTTCGCACCAAAAGAAATTAAAATTTTTCGATTCTTGCGGTCAATTTCCACCTTGAAACCACGATCACTTCGCGATTTACCATGTATTGTTTGGCGGAAACTCATTTCACCTTTTGGGTATTTCTTGCCGTCTTCTTGGTGCGCCCAACCGTATTTCGGTAAGAGCACTTGCGGAACAAAACGTATTGCGCGCGGCGAGGGCTCAATATGGAAAAGTGTTGTGAGTGAAGTAGAGTTGAGACGCTGTGTCTTTAGTTCCCATTCGGCAGCATTCGGAATAGGTAAATTATTTTCCTTAATCCCGAGTAAATCCTCGAGAGTATTGCCAATCCCACCATGATTTCCGTGACGACTGTTCGGAATCCATCCCTTTTTAACAATCTCCAGCAGCTTTTCGATGAGTGATTCCTTTGTATAGATTTGCATAATCTAGGCGTGGAGTAACGCAAGCTGCTTTTGAGGGGGGCTATATACTTCTCTGGTCTTTGCTATGCCTATTCGCTCCTCTGCCATTTGGCAATAGTCAGGAGATATATCTATTCCGATAAAGTGTCGGCGAAGCTCCTTGGCAGCCACGGCTGTTGTACCTGAACCCATGAATGGATCGAGAATAATCTGCGCTGTAGTGGATGATATAATTCGATCAATGAGAGCTGCGGGGAACGCAGCTGGATGAGGATTGTTCATCTCCTGCGTAAACTCCCAGACATCTCCAAATGCATTTGCTTTAGGAACAAGTTTGAATTTTGGCTTTGCAATAAGGTAAATAACCTCATATGTAGGGAGAAAGTACCCTGCATTAAAGTTAAAGCCGCCCTTTCGCTTCCAAATGATGATTTGTCTTACAGGGAAGCCAGCCACAATGTCTTGTCTGTCTTGCAGAAGCCCTGCCTGCACCCTCCATTTATGATTATAAAAAATCGCACCATCGTCTTTAATAACTCTGAGCATTTCTGTCAGACATTCGCGTTGCCATTTTGCGTACTCGTCGTGTGGCATCGCATCATGGTGATGGGAGTATCCATTCATTAGTGCGGCTCCTGACCATTTGCCTCCCCTACCATCTTTCATGCCGTTTCCTGTTGAATTTTTTAAATTATAAGGAGGACTCGTCACGACAAGATCGATGCTTTTGTCCGGCATTTTCTTCATCAATTCAATGCAGTCTCCACAAAGAATTCTATCGATAAAGTCATTTGGGAATTCCATGATGAATAATATAGATCGACTTACATAAAACTTGTAGTGCGTCATTGGAATAAATGTTTTGGTGTACGATTGTACACTCATCACAAAGTGATAAAATTTGTGCGTGAGTATCCAGAAAAAGTTTGCGGCTGGCGCGTACTGCTGCAAAATCCGCGATTTCGTTGTTGGCAGCCCCACGGGGAATCGAACCCCGGTTTCAAGGATGAGAACCTTGTGTCCTAACCACTAGACGATGAGGCCGTGAAAGAAAAAGATCAGTCTGGCATTATTGCTGCTTATTCCGCGCTATCGCGCGGTGACTAGACCACACTTCGTCCGCCTCAGGCGGACTTCGAGGGGCAGGCGATGAGGCCAAAACGAGCGGCAAGCGGTAAGCGATGAGCGGTAAGCACGAAAGAATTTACAAAGCGCTTTTGGCTTGGGTGAAAAGAGCAAACCTCGGATTCCGTTGCCAAAGCATTCTCGATTCTCCGCTGTCAATTGTCAATTATCGGTGCAATGCTTAAGGTACTTTCACTCAACTTCTTATCCTCACCTTATGCCACGCCCAGTTCACCTCCCCGATGCGATGCCCGAGATCACGAAACCGACACTCCTGGTCGTCTGCGACTCACACCAATGCAAGTTTGTCGATGTCGGCGGCCATACGCTCGTGGAGAAGGAGACGGTGGAGAGCAAGGAAGAGAAGTTCACCGATAGTCAGGGCCAGATGCGCTCCCCGGCGGCGATGGGAAAAGGCGGGATGATCAGCGGAGTGGGGGATTTGAATCCTGTTGAAAAAAACCGGATGCGGAATTTCGCGAACGTGATTTCCAGGCGTATGGCGCAGATCATCCGGGAGCAGGGGATACAAGAGGTGTATATCTCGGCGCCAACGAAATTCCTCTCGATTCTGCGAGAGCATATTCCGCTTTCGATTCGAAAGATTGCTGCCGCCAGCGAAGGGAATTTCGTGAAAGAGCCGCTTTTGGCGCTCCTTCTCAGATTTCGTCCGGAACTGAAGGAAGCGGTCAGGAGCTTGAAGGAGCAGGAGAACTACAGTTCGAGGAAACATTTGCCGAAGAAGTCGAAAAAGGGTTAGGGCTAGGGTTGGGGTTGGGAGGAGTTTTTCAGATCAAAAACACTTCGGCTGCGAATTTTTAACCCAAACCCTAACCCAAACCCTAAACTGCTCTTGCTCCGCAAATATACCGGAACGGGCAGCCGCGGCAGGTCGGGACGCCGGGAGTGGGACGGAAATCGGCGCTCTCGATGCGCTCGTGGAACGTGCGGATGGCGACGACGGCGTCCTTGCGCTGGCCCGTAGAGCGCTGCGTGGTCCGCTCCGTGATTTTTTCCTCGCCAAGGAAGAGGAGGACGAGCGCATCCGGAGCCTCGCCCCACTTCTCCGCTGCTGCCAGTGCGTAGAGTGAGAGCTGGAGATCGTTATCGACTTGTGTCTGCGTCTGCGGTTCCGTTGTCTTGTAATCGATGATCCTGATGCCGCTCTTCGTCCGTTCCGCGCGATCAATGCGGCCGGAGAGCGTGATGGTTCCGTTGGAAGCGGGGATGGTCAGCTTGAAACCTGTTTCCACCGAGACGACCGTCCGCTGCTCCTTCGACCACCAGATGAAGAAGCCGCGCAAGACTTCCTCACCCGTGAGCAGACGCGCGTCCACCTCTGCGCGCGATGCGTATCCTTCCGCGATGAAGCATTCCCGCCAGAGGGTGAGGAGTGTCGTGCGGCTTAAAGGCGGTACCGCCGCCGGCTGTTCTTCTGCTGCCAGAAGGGACAGTTGGCCTGTGGGGGTTTTCTTCTCCTTCTTCTGTTGCTCCAGTTCCAATTCCCCCCAGCGCTTGAGGGTATTGTGAATGCTGCTGCCGAAACTCTCTCCGGGGCTGATTCGGCGCGGAGTTTTTTTCACGAACGCGTACTCGTACTGCTTGGGGCAGCGGCGATAAGTCTGGAGCTGCGAGTACGACAGGATCACGTAGCCATTGTCCTCCGCAGGGGTGGTTCAGGTCTAGGCCGCCGTTCCGCCGGGCGGTGTGTCCTTCTTCTCCGTGAACTTGTCGTACCCCATCTTGGCGAGAATTCCTGCTCCGATCGATCCTCCGAAGATTGCTCCCCATTTCAATGCTCCCTTCATCACTGCTTTGGACTTGTCCCAACCCGCCCTGATTTTCTTCAATAGCCAGGTTACGATTTTCACTATCCCATACATGCCGCCTGAAACCATGAGGCCTCCTCTTGCCCACTTGGGGAGACCCTTCCAGAAATTACCGAGCCGCTCTTCCGTGTTGCGCAATGGTTTCTCGAGTATTCCTTCCACTTCACCCTGCAACGTACTCAGTCTGTCCTTGAGTCCCGAGGAGAGCTTCTCGAGTTCGGGAGAACGCCGAATTTCCTGCAGCGCTTTCTTCACCTGTTCGGCCTGTCCCGATGCGATTGCATCACGGAACCTTGTGAGCGCGTATATGCTGAAGCTCACTACTCCTGCTCTCTTCGCCTCTGTTTCAAGTTGTGTCTGGGCTGCTTCGAGACTCTGCCTCGTTGCCGCTGAAATTGTTGCGGGTATGACGGTTGGGGTGCTCGGGACCACCGCTGGCGTTGGCTTCAGTGGCTCGACACCTGCTGCCGGGGCTGCGTTTTGCGATGACAGGGTTTTAGCTGGCACTTTTGGTGCTTCGCTTGGGGCTTCGGGGAGAGTCATACAATGGAGGTTAGGGGGCTGCTGTTATTGGCATGCCTTTCGGGGCAGGCTTCCAGCCTGTGGCGCTGAATTCAAATTCGTAACCGACTTTGGCCGCTCTCAAATCAAAATTCGATAAGGCATTGATAGCCTCAGTCCATTGCGGTCCGGCGCACATTACAAAACTGGCTTCGGTGTCGAATCTGGCGGAAAAAGGCTCAGTAGGCAAATCAGGATCTCCGAGAACGATTTTTTTAATTCTGGAATTGTGCACGCTTTTCAGGATATTATTATGAGCTTCCGCCACCTCGTCCCCCGACGGAATTCGGGCACTCATTGTGTTTTCGTTCAAGTCGAATACCCATTTTTTTGTATCGGATACAACCGTTATTTCTTTAGCCGAGGTTAACCGATCCAAAGCTTGTTTCAGCGTTCTGGTCATTGTGCTGTGAGGCGTCCCCCGTTCAGTGAGCTGCTTTTCAGGAACAGTGACATTCCATTTGTCACCCTCTTTCTTTGCCGAGACGGTATCCCCGAATGAAACTGCAACCGCTGCCGGTTTCCATTGATCGGCAAATACTCTCTTTTTGTCTTCGTCCTGAAGAGTATCTATCACCTTTTTTCGGTCTTCGGGATGCAGTATGCCGGAAAGTGTTACCTCGATGGTTCCGATGGGCTGATTTTTCAGACTTTGTTCATCCCTCACGCTTTTTATGAAATTTTCGGTCAGACTGGAGATGGTCGGGATCTTCTGTTTCTTTTGGTTCAGATCGGCGACAAAGGTGGCCCACTGGTCCCATTCCTCCGACAGGATTCCATTGAAGACGATCGTCTCTCCTGATAAGAGGCGCATACGATTGATGGTTTCCCGCATGTCTATTTCGGCGACTTTGCGCTCGCCGTATTTGGGGATGGAATTCAGTATTTGCCCGATCGGAATGAAACCGAGGATATGGGTTGGTATGTGTTTGAGGAGTTCCCCGGGCGCTGCGATTACCGACCAGAATGCTCGTTCGATATCCCGCCCTTTCATGTTCTTCGCGAAACCCGTGAAGAAGCCCAATACCGGGACGTCCTTGGTTTTTTCCGCCAGCCATCTCAAAGGCTGGGCCACCCAACCGTCCAGATTGGAGGCCTCTTCCTTCATTGGAGGATGGATCTCCAGGAGACGGAGGAGGTACACGCGCCCCCGAAGCTTCTCCAGACTCATTTCCAGCTTTTTCGAATCGTTCAGTTGTTCGGCCCGTTCCCGGATCGCATTCTGAACTTCTGGCTTCACTCCGAGGCGTTGTTTCTCGAGGACGAGTCTCGCAAGTTCGTTGAGGTCGTCCAATGTGGCTTTCGCGATTTCCTGCTTGAGCTTCGCTGGTTCTTTCTCGGCGGTCTCCGCCCACTTGTGCACATCCGGGTTCAGCGACACTGTTGGCGGAGCTGAAGTCGGGGCCGTTGAAGGTGTTTCGGAAACCATGCTCAGGCAGGTTCGAGGTTGATTTTTATGTTTCCTTCGACGATCTCGGGGACGGTAGGATTATCGGTAAGCGACTTATGCATGGCCAATAAATCGAATGTCGCGGTTTGGCCGTTGGCTTTGACTTCGAGCTTCCCTTTTTCCGTGCCGGAAGGCTTGATTACCGCGACCTCCGGCACCTGGCCGTTAAACTTTATCTGGCGCTTACCTTTGTCGATTTCAACGATCGCTTTATCTTTTTCCTTCATGAAGGTTATCCATTTGCCGCCTTCTAACTCGATTTTTTTGGAACCTTCCACTTTTTCGGAAACCACTGCCGGAGCCTGTGGAGCCGCTTCCGCCGGTTTCGCCTGCGGCTGTTGCTGCGGGGTTCCTGCTGCCGCTGCCGGCGCCTGCTGCGGCGCGTTGATGATTTGCGCGAAGGTCGGTTTGCTTCCGGCAGGGCTCTTCTTCCATGCCTGGTAGTACTGCTCCGCCTGCTGGTCGGTCGGAGATGCCCCCGTCGGGTCATTCATCCATTCCGTGTACGTGACTCTGTACGCCTCTTTCTTCGCCGGGTTCATGTTGAGTAACCTGAGCTCCA
>Ga0265292_1000808_pt1 | contig 34965 bp, 17 predicted proteins | sample Munlanlewell296A_FD_189080 | JGI IMG/M metagenome (GOLD analysis project Ga0265292, IMG submission 189080) | Leachate microbial communities from a municipal landfill in Southern Ontario, Canada - Leachate well 296A | ecosystem: Engineered > Solid waste > Landfill > Unclassified | place: Canada... | reverse complement strand
CTGTACCTGCAATGACAATCGGGGAGCTGCCAGCGGTAAACGTGCCGCCACTATTGATAAAATCGCCACCAAAGGTTAATCCAAAGTTCGCGGCGGCTAAAGTTACACCGGTATTAATGGTTAGATTGCCGTTTATAGTCGTAGCAGCTGCCAAAGTCTTTGTGCCGGAATTAGATAGTGTAAGGTTATTAAACGTTGTAGCTGTTGCGGAAAGAGTTTGAGCAACTCCACCGAAATTCACCGTACTTGTACCTGCAGTGAATACTGTCCCCGAGCCATTCCAAGCTGTTGTGCTCGTTGCATTTTCGTTGAGTATGCTGGAACCACCGTTCAAAGTTCCGGCAGTAAGGGTCACGACACCTGTAAATGTATGCGTCAGGCTTGCACCAAGATTCAAGGTTCCGCCTGCGCCATTAATTGTAAAGCCGGCACCACTCACATTGCCTTGAAAGGTTGCCGTACCTCCGGTCTTTGTCATTGATACCAAACCGGTTGTGGTGAAGCCGGCAATGCTCTGAGTTGCTGTACCTGCAATGACAATCGGGGAGCTGCCAGCGGTAAACGTGCCGCCACTATTGATAAAATCGCCACCAAAGGTTAATCCAAAGTTCGCGGCGGCTAAAGTTACACCGGTATTAATGGTTAGATTACCGTTTATAATCGTAGCAGTTGCCAAAGTCTTTGTGCCGGAAGTAGATAGCGTGAGGTTGTTAAACGGACCGGTTCCAACTGTTTGGTCTGCACCGTTAAAAATTACCGTGCTGGAATTTGCCGTGAAAGTACCGCTATTCGTCCAGTTGCCACTGACGGTTAAGGTATTTGAACCCGTGATAGTCAACGTAGCGCCTGAATTGACGGTCATGTTATTACAAACGGCAGCTGCCCCAATTACCGGCTGATTACCTCCTGGCGGAATGACAACATTTGTTGAAGCGGTTGGCACTGCTGCATCACACCAGTTAGATGCTGTATTCCAATCGGTGCTTATGCCTCCAATCCAGGCGCCGGCGGTACAGGATGACGCAGCAACATTCAAAATACCGGTTGCTGCCGCAAAGTAAGTAGTATTTATGTAGGTTGCTCCCGAACCGGTGCCTCCCCAGGAACCGGAAAGTTGGCCATATCCTCCGAGTGTTAGTGTCCCCGGTGTCCCTGAGATGGTATGGGTAAGACCTGTACCAAGATTGAGTGTTCCTCCTGAGCCGTTTATAGTCAAAGCTCCACCATTTACAGTACCTTGAAAAGTAGCTGTTCCTGCGGTTTTTGTCATCGAAATCAAGCCAGTGGTCGTGAAGCTTGCAATGCTTTGCGTAGCTATGGTCCCTGTAAAGGTTACAGGACGAGCCGTAAAGTTCAATGTCCCTCCTCCTGTAATGGCAAGATCACCCTGGATGGTAATCGTCCCGGATCCCGAACCAGTAGTTGTCCCTGTTCCACTAAATGTAAGATTGTTGTATAAGCCTGAAAACGCTTGGATAACAGGAGTAGCACTTGTATATTCTACTGTTCCGGTTGATGGAGTAAGTGCAGCAGGGCCTCCTGAGAAAGTTCCACCAAATCTTAATAAACCCGCATCAGAAAAGTTAAATTGACAACCAGTTGTACCTGTAGTAACGGCTCCATCGATGGTAACTGTCCCGGTTGAAATGGAAATAATATCATTTCGAGTTGTTACTGTTGCAATCATCGTAAGCGAGCCGGCAGTAAGCGATCCGGCCCCCACGGCAATCGTACAGGTTTGCCCGGTACTTGGTCTTGGCATGCTTACAAGCCCGGTAACAGTCAGAGAATTCGTTCCTGAAATAGTTACAGAGCTGGATGCTGTAACTGCTGCAAAAGTAAGTGTGTTACAAGCTACCGCTATATCCACTGTTACAGCTATACCACTGTTTATGGTGACGGTTTCTGCAGCGGTAGGCACCGCAAACCCTCCCCAGGTTGCAGTATTGCTCCAATCTCCGGTTACTGAGGCTACTCTTTGTGCCAGACCAGCAATGCCAACGGAAAGAAAAAAACAAGCAACAATCACGCATTTCAAGAGTGACCACACTTTTCTAATTTGCTTGTTTTTCATTGCTAATTATTATTCAGGCGTCTTTGTCATCTGGAATCAGTTCAGAATTAATTCGGCTTCGGCGAGTTTGACCGGTTTGGCGTCCTTTTGACCGGAGTAAATTACCTGTAGTTTTCCGGTACGGTAATTAATACCCGGAACCATATTCATATCCCCGTGAATCGAAATATTCCCGGAACGGTTAAAGGCCAGATTCAGCCTGGGCAGGGTATCATTCACATATTTAAAGGAGAGGTCCGATCTTTTCATGACTTTGGGTTATTAGGCTTAAATACTTGGGTAATGCTTAAATGATGGCTAGGGGGATGAAAATGAGCCGTACCCGTGTGAACAATAAACTAAGGAGGTGATGATAAACCGCTAATTAAGCGGATCAGATGGGGGGAAGTACTGATATTCATGGCTTTGGGCGTAAAAAGGCTTGACTCAAGTTATATATACACTTTTTTACAATGTAAATATAAAAAAGATTTAATAAAAACAAAAAAAATAACAATATCTCTTCTTTTTTTCGTTTACCGGATAAACGCATTAAAAAATCCCCTTTCAGTTGATATTGAAAGGGGATTTATATAGAAAACGGGCAGGAAACTAATTATTTCGCCTGTTTTCGTAAGATCCGGTCATTTTTCTTTTATTCCACAAGTTTCTTCCTGGCGTTGTACACCTTCTTGCTGCCGTAGCCGGCCCCGAGCGCCAACAAAATGACCAATCCACTGCCTACCGGGGCAGCACCGCCATATCCACCAACAGGCGGATTACCAGCACCCCCGCCTGATGGATCGTCACCCGGCATGGGCTGGCCTATAACGCTGTTCAATGCCACTGTGAAAGTGATGAAGAAAACTGTTAAGAGGACTATTCTGATCGCCTTTTTCATAGCTGTTGTTTTTATCATTTGCAAATATACTAATTTTTTAAAGCTTGTTCACGTTAAAATTATTTAACGAACACTTTCTTCGTCACTGTGGTATTGTCTGATATGACTTTCACAATATAAACGGCATTTCCCTGCGGTACGGAAACCATGTTCAGGCCATTGCTGGCATTTGAACGGCTGATTTCCTGTCCAAGGATGTTGTAGATCACGATTTCACCTTTCATTGCGTTGAAGTCAACATAAACGGTAAGGTTAACAGCATAGATGCTGTTGATTTCCGATACCGGATCATCAATGCCCTGGGTGTCTGTAAAGTGAACCACGAAACGGGCTGACATTCCCACACCTGAACTGAAGCTATAGCTTGATGTCTCGCGAAGGTTGATATACTGACCTGTTGGAAGATCTTCAAGGTAGATGGGGATTCCGGCATCAAAGCTTTCGATATTAGATGCCGTGATGGTATATTCACCGGCTTCCGGTGCATTCACGCCGAGAATCACAGATGCAGTCTGGGTAGTATTATTGAATGTATTGATAGCCATCTGTTCATCGGCAAGCATGGTATATGCCTGGGGAGCAGCCGGGGCCATCAGTTTGGTTGCATCATATTCATAATCCAGTCCGGAAGTAGCGTTTTCATTGAAGTAAATGACGGTTTCATCATTCATTTCTCCATCGGAAACAGTCATGCTCAAACGGTTCAGCATGATTTCATCGGCTTTCCAGAAGGCTTGTGTACTATGTGTACGGACAGCATTGGTAACACCGAGTATACCGGCTGCACTAGCCTCAACGAAGAAACCCTGAGCAGCAGGAATATAGCGTGAGCCATAATTTACCACGCCACCGCCGATTGTATAGGTTCCGTAAGTGGGCCCCCCATTCCAAACACTAAATGAATTGGTGACAAGGTTAGTCTTTGTCCAACCCACGGCATCCCAGTCAACTGCTGACGGATACGGATTTCCAACGAAGTTCCAACCGTCTCCGCCTTTGGTAAGGGGTGTGCTTATTGGACCTGTATTCAAAGTTCCATTGTAAGAAGTGGTCGTATCGCCCATTGGTGTCCAACCGATATGCCACGAATTAATACTCGAGGTCCAAACGGCATAACCTTTCATCAGATTAAGCGGTGTAGTCTCATCCTCGATAAAGGGGTACCATGCGCTGCCAGTTTCATTATAAGTGAACAGCCAGGTATGGAGGAACACATTGGCAGTAGCTGCAGTGACGGGTTGAGATACATACCAGAAACGGTCAGCACCCAGGAAACGTTGCACGGTAGCAGTTCCGGTAACGGAACCGTAAGTTATGATTGAACCGTCGCCGTTTATTTCATCAGATAAAATGGTGAGGCCGGCACCGCTGGCAATATCCAAATCATGACAATAAACGTTATCGAAATCGGCGTTGTCGATTTCCGGAGCGGCTCCGACGTTGGGGATGGATACATTGTGGCCTGCATCAGGGATAAAGCCTTCTGCCCAGTTGGTTTGGGAACGCCATTCCGAAGTTGGGACTCCATCCCAGGTAAGAGTCACCCTGTGGCTGCCCGGGGTCATATCTATATTTTCTGCAGCGCTGAGTTCCCATTCTCCTTCAGTGAGGGTGAGGTTCGGGCTGACGATATCATAATGACGGACGGCATGTTTACCGCTGTAATCAAGTCCAGTTACACTTCCATCGTAAACGTCAATCGACGTACCGCTGGTATAATCACCGAATGTCGAAAGTTCAAATTGCGATGTTCCTACGGTACCAACGATACTTGAAGCGAGATCATAGCTTTTTCCCGGGTAAGCAGTACCGAAATCGCCGGCACTGTTTGCAATCACATAAGAATCACCTGCATTGATTATTCCGGTAAGCTGTACGCTGGAACTATTGTTAGCACTTAGATACCATGGATAGAGACTGAAATCCACTGCGACTGCACCGGCATTGTAAATTTCAACGAAATTGGCAGGAGGAGCAGTAGATGGGTCCCCGAATTCGGAGAACATCAGGTCGTAATTTGTCGGATCAGGAGGCAGGTTAATGAGCGTATTGTCTGCGACAACGGGACTATACGCCGTGGATGAAGTTCCCCCGGAAGTAAGAACATATAAACTTTGCCCGGGCATACCACCTGCACCTAGGTAAAACTCAACACCTAAAAGACCTGTTCCGGTTATCAGCATTTTATACCTTGCGACACCTTGGAACGCTGTTGTCAATTGGCTAAGGTAAGTTATGTCATAAGTGAAGGTGAAAGGCGGTAGCAAAATGAATGCCGAAAATAAAGACGCAAATCTGCCAGTTCCTGCAGAACTTGCAGGAGTATTCCAGTTATACCCGTTTGGCAATGTCAATACAAGTCTTTCTACACTTACCGGAAGAGCACCCGAGCCAAAAGCAGTTGCGCTAAAATTTATAAACATTCCAAATGCGGTCGTATAAGTTGTCCCAACGTTGCTTTTTGCCTCGACATCAAAAATTAATGTGTCATTGGCTACTCCCGGAACAACCATATAATTATTGAACCGGTAAGTGATGGATTGCGATTGACTTGCAAAACCAATCAGAAGTATGGCACCCAGGATTAAAAGTGTTTTTATTTTTTTCATAATTGATATGTTTTTCTTGAACATTAATAAAATATTTTCTCAAAAGTAATACGTGATATAGTATTATTATGGAATTGTGGTGAATGTTGGGAAATTGATGATCATAAAGTTCACATCTGATGCAAATACATTTCCATCCATATCAAGGTCAGCATTATGATAAACACTGAATGAAGGGAAGGCAGCAACAAACAGAGCTATATCTGAAGCGAAGATATTTCCGTCATTATCAATATCGGCACTGTACATTCCAAAATAACTACCAAGTGCCTTTTGGCCAGAATTGTATGCTTTTGCCAGGGCATCGGTAAAATCATACACGTAAATAAAGTTCACTAGTGATAATGCATTGGCCGACATAACCCTGATGTGGTTTCTGTGATATACAACCACGTAAATGTTATCGGTGAATACGGTTGGAACCAGCACTTCGCTTGTTCCGTCCAATCCGACAATGGTTCCATCATTGAGAAGGAAAGCGGCCTGGCGTGCAACCATGGTAGCTGATGTTGCCGTGTTGGCAGCTCCGGGAGTGTCACGGAATTCAAGTAATACCCAGTCGACCACGTTAGCATTCGGAATAGAACCAACGTTTTCAGTTCCGGCATAATTCCACGGAACTCCGCTGTAAGGCTGGGCCAGAGGCAGGTAACCACCCAAGTTCAGTAATGTATCCATTTTCACTGTCGTAGTATCGAACGGGCCTTCAAGAAAAGCCTTGATGTTAAAGCGGAAACCACTGATCACAGCCCCGTCAAAGAAGGACACCGGGGCAGTCGTCAGGTCAGGTTTAGCGAATTCGCAACCCGCGTCAAACGTCAGGTTGCTTTGGCCGCCGTTATAATTGAAATGAAGGGTAAACAAGGTATCGTTGCCGTTCGGATCGATATCCACACCACCAGGAAAGGTCCACTGGACACCAATCTGGGAGGTAGCGGATATGTAATTGATAAAGTAACCGGTAATGGTTCCGGCAGTGTGGCCGGTATAAGTTAAAACACTGTTGTCAAAACCGATAAACAAAGAAATGGCAGCAATATCCATGGAGAAATTCTTTGCCCTGACCGGGAAATCAATGGGCTGACCCACGGTTCCGGTCTTAACTGGCATACTGACTTCAGCGCCGCCGGTGATGGGTGAAATGCTCCCGTCTATATAAGTCGTCGGGATTGAGGTAAGCGTGATATCGGAAATATCACAACCTCCTTCAAAGGTGATATCGCTGGATCCGAAGTTGTAATCAAAATTCATGGTGAAAATAACACCGTCAATTCCCTGACCGCCGACATTGGTCCAGGTTATACCTAAAAGGCCTGGGCTGACCACACTGGCTAAAGCTCCAATGACAGTACCATTGGAAAGGCTAAGGAAAGTCAGGTGAGCCGGGTTATAACCGATGAAAAGTGTAATAGCGCCGACAGTATCTGGATATCCTAAAGCTGTAATGCCAATACCAACAGGATTTCCTGGATTTGCCATCTCATCTTCAATGGTTAACCGGTAGGCAGTAGCTAATGGTTCAACCTTCCCATTATCATATGATACGATTGCTAGAGAAAGATTCGTGTAAGCTATTTCACATCCACCGGTAAATACCAGCTCGGAAGTACCTGTTGCATTATAATTAAAATTCAGGGTAAGGAAGGTCGTATCAAGTGAAGATCCTGATGTTGAAGAGTATGCTACGCTGATAAGGCCGGTTGTATTATTTCCACTTATCGAAAGCATTGGTAAAGTAGTTGTATAGCTTGTGAATTGCAGGATAGACGGGTCAAACTCAATGAATAATGTCACCGCACCGGCATTCCCGGTAAATCCGTTTCCAGTCACCCCTAAGCTTACCGGTCCGGCATTGGCCAGGATTTCATCAATGATGATGGTGGCAATGCCTGCATTCGGGCCGATGCCTCCGTTTGTATAAGCGACCGTAATGGAGTTCAGCAAGGTATCGGCAAATTCGCATCCGGGATCAAAAGTAAGGTCGCAAGTACCCCCCAGGGCGCTGTATTGAAAAGTCAATGTGACCATTGGCGTTCCATTAATATCAGCTCCATAAGGATCGGTCCATTGGATACCGATCTGGTCGGTTCCAATCATGTTATTCAGAATGTAGCCGGGCAGTTCGGGTCCGGTAGAACTAGTGAATGTCAAAACATTCGGGTCGTACCCGATAAACAGCGATACTGCACCGACATTTGTCGGTAATCCTGCGACATCAATATCGAAAGATACAGTAGCGCCGGGATTCGCTGTGAGTGATTCAATTTGAGCTGTCTGTGCTTTCAAACCGAATGACCAGGCCAGAAGTACGGTTAGTAAGATGTAAATTTTCCTATTCATATCATTAATTTTTAATTATTTGCTTATATCTTAAAATCATATTATATTAATTGGTTTTTAGTATTTTTCTCTGTTCCATCGCTGTCTTACCGTCACGGGTCCCTTCAAATCTCAGGAAATAAAGCCCTTCTGACAATGCAGCCAGGTCTAGTTCCAGATCCTGCGAATGTCCCTGATTTTGATTTATCTTGAAGAAACAAAGCATCATCCCCCTGGCATCATAAACACTGACTAAAGTGCAGTGGTAATCACCGGGCAGGCTGATATGGATATTATCACGGAAAGGGACCGGATGAACCTGCAGGATTCCAATGCCGCCAGGATTGCCGATATAATTGAGTGTGTCCACCACCAGGGTAGCTGCCACGGAATAAACCATGCAGTATTCGTTATCGAGGCGGCAACCAAACTGGTATTCATTCATGCCAAATATGGCAGGACTGATTGTCAGTGCTGCCGTGTGTGTATTATAATAAGGTGGTGTGTCGGTGAGGTATGTCCAGGAATTGCCACCATCGGTACTGAACTGCCAGATATATTCTTCAGTTCCCAGGGCGTCAACTATAAAGAATACATCCTGGCCTTCCATCACGGTATCGTTTTGGGGTTGGGCCGTTATTTCCGGTATGGCATGCTGGTTAATATGGCCGTCAGTCAAGGTGATATCAATGGGATTGAACGATGAATTCAGCACCTCTGAACCTGTCTCAAAAGCCAGGGTATGGTCCTGAGATTCATAACTGAAATTCAGGTCGAACAATTTTCCGCTTGTGATGGAAACCGGGTTGCTGTTGTTCCAATGGATAACCACACCTGGAGGATCCGGCAGGGGTGAGGTAGTCAGGTTACCCGGGAGGAGGTCCGGGTGAATATTTTGAAGGCCCTGGAAGGCTAAATAAGCTGTATCAAAAGAGATGTTAAAGGTAAATTCTATGACATCCAGAAAGTCGCCCACAAAAAGTGGTTCAAAAACTTCATTTGCCGGGCAGGAGCTAACCAGGCCAAGTGTTGCGGCCGGAAAAGCAAGCGCCACTTCAAGGAGGGCCACGTCAGTAATTTCGGTGCAATTGCCTGCAGAGAGCACACAGCGGTAAGTATATCCGTCGTAACTCAGCGGGACGTCATGTACGGTCAGCGTGTCATTATTAACGCCTGAATACGTCTGGTCATTTTGCAGGTCAATCCAGCCGGAGCCGGTATTTTCCTGCCATTGGTAATCGGGATTGCCCAGTGAGGTGACCCTGAAGATCACATCGTTATCCGGGTAAGATTTTACACTGTCGGGTTGGCTGATGAGCCGTATGCTGTTTTTGATGCTTCCCGGGAAGGTATCGAGAGGGATGATCTCAAGGTTTGAGTTAGCGATTTCGGTGCCCGGGTTAAAAGGCAATAAGGTTGAATCGCCCAGGAAGCTGAACCTGAGATCGAAAAGTTTACCGCTGGTAATAGTAAATGAGTTGATGTTGCTGTAGGCGATGCCTAACTGGCCATTGCTGGCGTTATAACTGATCCCGCCCGGGATGGCGGAGTTGATATTCTGGAGGGATAAAAATTCTGCAGCATTTGTATCATAGCCGATATAGATAGTCATGGCGCCCACATCGATGAAGTTGGTCACGTCAACCGGAGCAAGCACCGTATCCCCCGCGCAGGAGGTGACATTTCCGATGGTTGCTGTGGCGTTTTGTGATTTCATGATGATAGGCTGTAAGAATAAGATCAATATGGCCAGTTTAAATCGCATGCTGCCTTTTAAAGACTTTCATTTTTAATAAGAAGGTTTAAAAAGAATAAAACCGAAGAGGGGAAGCAAGTTCCCCTCTTCGGAAATTTATTGATTAATGGGAAATAACCATTCTTTGGGTTGAGATGAAGTCACGGGTTTCGCCGTCGACAGTGATCTTATAGATGTACACACCGGTTGCGAGGCCAGCAGCGCTGAACTCAACGGTGTAGGATCCTGCAGTCTGTGTAGCATTTACGAGGACTGCGATTTCCTGGCCAAGCATATCGAGTACGTTCAGTTTCACCTTACCTGTTTCAGGCATGGTGTACTCTATGAAGGTCGAATTGCTGAACGGGTTAGGCCTGTTAGCGCTCAGGAAATAATCCTCAGCAGCCGGTTCGGTGGTAATACCGAAGGTCTTCAGGGTCACCGGTTCGATGACGGAAGCAGACGCATCGGCAAACTCAGAGCCCAGACCGATACTGAACAGTGACTCAGCGGTGGTGAATGGACTGATAGCTTTCACCTTCAGGGTCACCACGACGTCGTTTGCTGCCAGAACCATCGGGTTCACGCTGCTCCATGCGATACTTACGTTACCGTTAGAGATATTGTGGAGCATACCTTCCACTGAAGCCACGTCAACAACTTCGATCATAGATGAGTTGTATCCGAGGTTCAGGGTGATAGCGCCGAACTGGTTGGCATCGGCTATACGGATCGGGAGTTCAAACTCCTGACCGGTTATCACGTTCATCGTACCGTCGGTAACAAGGGCAATAGCCGGAGTTTCCTTCATGGAAGCAGGGATATTGGACCTGTTCGCGTCACCGGCATTCAGGGTGTAGATCTCATAATGTGCAGCGGTGGAAATCATGGCGGTATCGAACACCCAGTCACCATGCGGGAAGTAGTTCACCATGTTGATGGCGCGCTGCTTGATCCACAAGGCATCGGTAGAGTTGATGGTATTGCTGTTGTTCACATCCATGGCTTCTCTAACCCATACGTCGAATAAGAATGAGCCGGGCAGAGAATTGATGACCTTCAATTCGACGGCCAGAGCGTCGGTAGCATTCGCACCGTACCATGGGGCGTCATAGGAAGCAGTGATACCAAAGGGGGTCGTACCGCTGACTCCGGGGAATTCATAGTACCCCACACCGTTTCCACCTTCGATATCATTGAATGATGTATCGGATTGGACAGGGATACCACTGTTCCACAACTGGATTTCAACGCCGTTAAGCGGAGTATTCCATGTGTTATGGTAGAAAACATGTCCGGAGAGGGTATCATTTCCAAGAGTACCCGTCGGGTAGATCTTCACCAGCATTTCGTCATAGTTGCAGCATCCGGTGCAGGTGTCAAATACCGTTAAGGTAATTTCACCCCAACCACCGTTCACGTTGTAGTCAGTCCACAGCACTTCGATACAATCGGTGCCTTGTCCGCTGACAATCTCACCGCAATGTTCGGCGGTCCAGGTGTACAGCAGGCATGAGTTCATATCAGCAGGACAGTTGTTGCAGTAATCGGTCAGCAATCCAACTTCAGATACGTCATCACCAATTATGTCAATACATGGCATGTGGTATACATAGGCTTTGTATTCCATAGTATTCTCACAACCTTCCGGTGTGGTGATGGTCAGGTAAATCCTCGCGGTATCGCAGCATTCGCCCCAGTTTATTATGAGCCAGGGAAAATTCCACTCATCGTTCAAGAAGTCATAATAACCAGGTTCTGAATCCACGATGGTTCCGGCAGGCGCGATTACGCTCCATTCTAAAGTCCAACCCGCGAATGCAGCGGTATCAAACGGGTTAAAGGTTATACCGCAAAGACACGATGAATCAGCATAGAAATATGTCCAGCCGTCTGCACAAACCTCGAGCACTTCGTTTGGCTCCAGGCATCCATCATATTCAAAAGCACGGTCCTGGTTTAATGGTCCGCAATCATTAGGTGCATTTTCGAAGCAAATTGGAATCGGATCGGGGATTTTGTTGAAGGTGATGTACACCGTATCAGTTCCGAGGCATAAGCCATTGCTCTGGTGCAGAACAAATCCATATTCACCATAGCACAGGTAATAAGGATCATCCGGGATGCAAACCTGGGTTGTAGCTAATAGAGAATCAGCCCAGTCAACATCACATGGATTACCTGCAAGGGCTGTCCAGTAGTAGTGATCAGCTCCATGCTGGTTTGGGGCTGGCTCATAGTTGTCGACTATGCCCACGAGCGTATAGCAGTTGCCGCAGATCGTAGAGTCGTCACCGGCATCCGGTGCAGGTGTTTCGAAGAATTCAATGAATACCAGGACGGTATCACTGCAGTATTCATCCGGTACAATAGGAGGAGTAGCTTGGTTAAGTTCAACCCAGCCTACTGTATAAGCACCAAAATAGGAAACACACATATCGGTAGCCGGGTCGGTATCGTCCGCAAATGTAACAGTAGTCGGATCGCTATAACCAGCGAGTGGTCCGTCAACATAGAACCAGTGGGCCATATCCCAGTAGTTCGGGCAATCGTCATTGGGATTTATAACACCGTCCACTCCAAAGTAATCGTACTTGTCAATGTTGGCTAAGCCGAGGTCAATGCAGGTATCGTCACATAAAGCGTCAAGGCTTAAAAATTCACCATAAGCGGTCGGCTGTTCGAGCAGGTCAAAAATGACTGTATCGACATCTTCACACTCTGCATTCCAGGCAGTCCAGGTGAAGATATAGCGTCCGGGCTCATTGATAGATACAAGGGCGCCTGGTGTATAGAGATCATCGAATACGACGTCACCGGGGCCGCATGATTTTGCCCATACACCCTGCATGCTGTAGCAATATTCCATACTGCCGGTCATTAAGAATGTATAAGGAGTAGTGTAGGCATCAACACAATCCCAGTAATCATCACCGGCATCAGCCACAGGCTGTTCGAAGATGGTAATAGAAACTGTATCGGTAGCGAAGCAATGTGATTCGCTCCATAGCGTATCGCCATCTATCTTCACGTTGAGTTCATTCCACACGAAGACGTAGGTGCCATATGCACATACATCACAGTCAGTGATGCAAACATTAGCAGACTCGTCTAATGCATCGAAATTAACCGTGCAGGTACCATCAGGTTGCGAAACCAGTTCCCACCAGGCATGTTTGAAGTAATTTACGCCGTCTAAACCGCAGTAATCATAAGGTACTGCCGCGAGGCTGAAGCATAATTCAGCGCAAAGCTGCTGGTCCGGTCCTGCATTAGCTTCCGGTTGTTCGTAGAAGGTCAGCAACATGGTGTCTTTATCATCACATTCGCCATTGACAACATCTAAAGCGATTTCATAGACGCCATAGCGGCAAGTGTCAACAGGTGCCGGGCGGCAGACATTGGTAGTCAAATCATTGTCGTCATCGAATGTCAATGTTCCAGGACCGCTTAACCGTCTCCATGTAAATGCGTAATTTGAAGAGAAGGTATATAACCCCGTTGAACCTGCGAGCGAATAGCAATTGTCATAGCAGACATAAGCATCCGGACCGGCATTAGCAATGGGCTCGCATGAAAAGTCAATGTAAATGGTTTCTGTGATAGGAGGACAAATCACGGGATCCAATGTTACAGACAAAGTGTGGAGTCCACAATAACCCACTACAAGAGGGAAATCCGTGATGTAAGTGGTATCCGCGGGAGGGTAATTACCAATTGGAGGGCCGGTATAAGATGCACCGTCCAAGGTCCAGGTCAGCGTAGCCCCCTGGTTCGAAAACGCTGTTGTGTATTCGAAATGAACAAGAGTTTCAAGGCCATCAGCTTCGCAAACATCAGGAGCCGTTAATACAATATCATAAGGCCCATAGAAAGGGTACGACCCGAAAACACCAGTGGTATTATAAGGAAAAGGCCATGTATATAACAACACGTATATGCCTGGCATATCGACCCTAAATTGAATTGTATACGCACTTAAAGGACCTATAAACTCAAGGGTGCTACCTGAGGGTTGGCTTAGCACTTGCCATGTTCCGGTACTGTCGGGAGGACAACAACTACAAAGATTAGGGTCATTTGTTCCTGCTACTGCAATTCCATAAACCCAATTACCGGGTATTGTGTCGTAGCAATAGTCGTTCGGTTCAATGAAATATTGACAGTCAGTATCACGATTGCCATTTCCATCAGCTTTTTTGAAAAAAGTAGTTCCTGGATTAACATAACGTTTCAGGGCATCATAATACCCACCTTCAACCACATACGATTGCACCGAAGGGTTATCCATTGCCTGGAGCAACTGCTGGTCGTTGGCCACTTTTATAGCTTTAGTCTGCGCATTGAGATTCGGTATTCCGAAACCAACCGCCACAAACAGCAAAAGCAGAAACTTTAGCCATCTGTTAGTCTTCTTACGTTTTAAACCGTAAAGTGTTTCCATAATAATAGAATTTAATTAATAATTAGTGTTTCAATATCAAAATTGTTTGTAAGTTCTTGACAATAAAATGATTTGCTTGGCAACGCTGGTTTAATAACTGTTTTTCCTTGTATTAAACAATATATATATTCACGTTTGAGCACAAACTTATAACATTTAAAATTAAAAAGCAAATATTTATTTAAAAAAACTTAAAAAAACCCCGGCAAAAAACCATTTTTACATTTTTCTGAAAAATTTATACCAATAAATTTCCATAAGAATATTCAAAGATAAGGAACAAATGATCAAAAGATGCAAAAAAAATGTTAAATCTTTTTTAAACGGGATGGTAGATAGCGCCTCCGGCATGATCGATACTGCTTCCGGTTACCGAATGCAGGACGTTTGGTTCTCCGCGCCATCGCAGCACACCGAGAAAGGCAAAAACCAGCGCTTCTTTATAATCGATCCATTCATTCTGAGGGATGACCCAATGATGACTACCAGACTGCCTGATCCTTTCCATCAGGAACAGATGATGAGCCCCGCCGCCGGTAACCAGCACCCTGGAATGCTTTTGAAAGTCCAGTGACCGGTTTACCTGCAAAGCCACATGTTCACAAACCGTCCGCATCAGGTCTGTCACAGGGCCATTGCAATTATCTGTCAAAGGAAGGAATTCCTGCTCCAGCCATTCGCGGCCTAATGATTTAGGCCATTTTTTTGCATAATATTCCAGCCTGTCAAGCCGTTCAAGGAGATCAAAATCAACATTGCCGGATCGGGCCGTTTTGCCGTCTTTGTCATAGTCCATGCCCATGCGGGCGGCCAACCGGTTCAGGATAATATTAACAGGGCAGACATCAAAGGCTATTCTTTCGCCATTGTATTCCTGGGAGATATTGGCAAATCCCCCCAAATTCAGGCAGGCATCGAATTCTGAAAAAAGCAGGCGGTCGCCGATAGGAACGAGCGGGGCGCCCTGTCCCCCGAAGGCTACATCGGCAGAGCGGAAGTCGCAAACGACTGGAATACCGGTTTCGGCTGCTATAGCGCTTCCGGAGCCAATCTGCACTGTCAGGCCATTTCCGGGCTGATGGAAAATGGTATGGCCATGCGAGGCGATAAGATCCGGTTTAAAACCGGTATTTTCAAGGAAGACACGGGTCAGCCTGCCCAGGAAATGACCATATTCAACATTTATATAAGAAAAGGTAAGGGCATCTGCTGAAGCAAGACCGGTAAGTTTTTCTTTCCATTCCGGTGAATAGGGGTAAGTATGGCTGGATAAGATTTTAAATGACCATTTACCATCCGCCAGGATAAATTCGCAGGCGGCAATATCCAGGCCATCGAGTGAGGTGCCGGACATTAAGCCGATGGCGTTGTATTTTTTCATTCAAAGAAGATTGCTTAGTTTTTCAAGCTGCATTTTCCGTGATCCTTTCAGCAGGATGGTCATATTCCGGACAGGATGGTCCCGGAACCATTTCTCTGCCTGCTGCATGCCGGTGAAGCACAATTCGTGCCCGCCTTTTGCTGCCTGGCTGAATTGTTCACCCACGAAACAAACCTGGTTAAAGGATAATTTCCTTACTAATGCAATGATCTCCCGGTGTTCTTCAAGGCTATGCTCTCCCAGTTCCATCATATCTCCCAGGATGATCATCTTCGCAGGGGCAGTGTATATATGGAAGTTGTTCAGTGCGGCTGCCATACTGGAAGGATTGGCATTATAGGCATCGAGCACAAGGACATTATGATCTGTCCGGGTCACTTGCGAGCGGTTATTTTCCGGCTGGCAGGCACTGATGGCATTTTCAATTTTCTCCGGGCTTACCCCGAAATACAATCCAATGGCGATGGCAGCCATGACATTCTCAAAGTTGTAATCGCCATAAAGCCGGGTCCTTACAAAGCCACTAAGCTTTCCTGCTTTCCAGGCAACAGCAAGGGATGGTTCTCTTTCGGCGATTTCTCCTTTACACCCGGCATTTTCGCCGGATCCGTAGGAAAAAATTTTCATTCCATCGGAAAGCCGGCGAAGAAGCTGGTTATCCTGGTTAACGAACACAATGCCATCGCCTTGCCTGATAAAATCGTACAATTCTGATTTGGCCTTTACAACGCCCTCGAAACTGCCGAAACCTTCCAAATGGGCTTTACCGATATTAGTAATGATGCCGAAATCAGGCCTGGCTATACGGCAGAGGTCTGCGATTTCACCTGGATGGTTGGCGCCCATTTCGACGACGGCGAAAGAAGTGTCTTCTTTCAGCGACAGGACCGTCAGGGGTACACCGATGTGGTTGTTAAGGTTTCCGCGGGTGATAACAGTTTTAAACGTTGAGGACAACACGTTTCCGATGAGCTCTTTGGTAGTGGTTTTACCATTAGATCCCGTAATCCCGATAATCTTCGCGTTGACCCTGCCGCGGTGGATTGCAGCGAGCTGTTGCAGTGCCTTCAGGGTATCGGGGACAAGGATGAACCGGTCTCCTTCCATTACCGAGGGATCATCAGTTATGGCGAAAGCGGCGCCTTTACTGAGGGCTTCAGCCGCGAACCTGTTACCATCGAATTGATCCCCTTTAATTCCGAAAAAAACAGAATCCGTGATCACGTTTCTCGAGTCAGTAGTGATCCGGGGAAACCTGAGGAACAGGCGGTAGATTTCTTCAATAGTGGCCATAAAATTCTCAAGCAGGCTTACAAAGATAAAAAAACCCCATGCCGGATGATCAGCATGGGGCATTAAAATATCTTACAGAACTATTATTTACCGCTCATAGGGTCGCCGGTGCGGATCATGGCACAGCGGAAACCAACCCAGTTTGTGGCTGTTGTTTCATCGAGGTAACGGCGGGTGCCAGGGCTCAGGAAATAAGGGCCATCTTTCCAGGATCCACCCTTTACGACCCTTGATTTGTCAGTAATAAGGGAGGTCACGCCGTATTCGTACATTTCGGAAGTGGTATTTTTACCCGGATCTGTCAGCCAGTCGGTAGCAATATTCGTTTGGAAATCTCCGTCTGCGTAATTGATATTATCAGCTTTCCGGTAATTGCTGCGGTTCATACTTTCTTCCACGGTAACATTTACGCGGGGCATACGGCCGAGGCTGTCAGCTTCGAGGAGGAATCCATCGGCATCGGTAGCCGGCCTGGTAAAGACATTACCACGGAAAGGAGCATAATCGGCAACTGTTTCAGGTGATAGCGGGCGATAGACATCGAGTGTCCATTCAGCGACATTACCGGCCATGTTATAAAGTCCATAGTCATTCGGCCAGTAGGATCCTACCGGTGCGGGGAGATCGGCGCCGTCGTTCAGGTTACCGGCAACGCCCATATAGTCGCCGCTGGACCGCTTAAAGTTAGCGACAAAGCTGCCGTAGTATTTTTTCTGGTCGGTGCGGAGGTAATTTCCGTTCCAGGGGTAAATTCTTCTTTCGACTACACGTTCATAGACAGTATTTCCCACGAGGCCCAGGGCTGCATATTCCCATTCTGCTTCTGTTGGGAGCCTGTATTTGGGAAGAATGATTCCATCCTGAAGTGTGATACCGCGTTCGCCTGTACTGGAGGGGTCGAGGTTTTCCTTCGGTTTATTCACGAGTCCCTGGTATTGTCCGGCCAGGTAAGCATCTGTATTGTAATTATCCCGGTTTTTCTGATCCGGGTCAAAGTCGAGGATTCCTTCCTTTATAAGGAGCATTTCATTCACCCGGTCGGTTCTCCAGAGGCAGAAGTCATTAGCCTGGATCCAATTTACGCCAATGACGGGATATTCATGGTAAGCCGGATGGCGGAGGTAATTCTCCACCAGGGGTTCGTTATAGGCAAGTTTTTCACGCCACACGAGTGTATCAGGGCGGGCATTACGCACCACAGCGGGAAAATCTTGTCCAAACACCCGTTCGAGCCAATAAAGATATTCAAGGTATGCCAGGTTGCTCACCTCGGTCTGATCCATATAAAATGAAGGGACGGTAACGCGGCGGGGGATATTATCCCAATCGTAGGTAAGATTTTCATTATTAGCGCCCATTGTGAAGGAACCTCCTTCTATCAGGACTAACCCTGGTCCGGTTATTTGTTCCCTGGCCTGGGCTACTTCAAAGCCGCCCATTTCAGGGTTATTATACTCCCATCCGGTAGTCCGGGAAGCATCCTTCTTACAGGATGACATCATCGCAAGCAAAACGCCTGCGAAAAAAACTGTGCTCAAAATCCTGAATCTGATCATATGAGGTTTTCGTTAATTTTCGACATATAATAACTAAAAGCCGGGGGCTTTTATTGCACGAATCTTTCTTCTTTTTTCAATACAATTGAAGTGCCAGGCCACAGAAACTTCGTGAGCCCCGCCAGTATTGCTTTTCAGCTTGGAGAGGGTTATGTCATAGCTATAGCCTATATTTAAATTTTTATAGTTTATACCCACCAGTGCAATGATGGCATCGGCATTTTCGAAATTATGTCTGAACCATGTTCCGATGACGATCGGAAGGCGGATAATATACACCCCGGCATTGAGCTGGTGAAAATCGCCCTGCTGCTGGTAAAGTAAATTCGGTGCAATATAAAACTTAGGTTCATTATCTTCCGCAAAGCCTATACTGCTTCCTTCCAGGTTTATATTAACCCCGAGGTGCCCGGTAATTTTCATCGGCAGCTTGTTTTCATTCTGGTCATAGAAGGCCATGTTTGGTTCAGTCAGGTGATGTACGGCAACGCCGCCATGCAGGATGCCTTTCCATCCGAAAGCCACGCCTGCCGCAAAGTCCGGGAAAATGACCGAAGTATTATCGGGAGGGGTTTCAGCGGTGGGCAGAATAAAACCCTGCTGCGGGTCGATCTGGTCTCCGAATTGAAGTAAATCCCAGTTTAGAGATTTCTGATAGAATGTCCCCTGGATTGCCATATTGATATACAGGTTCTCGGCAGCTCTCAGGCTAAACGCATACATCAGGCTGGCCATGGTTGTTTTGAGAATTCCACTCCCGGCATTATCTACATTCACCAGCACACCGATCCCACCATAGATTTTATCGATGTATTGGTCGTAGGAACCATTGTAAGTAATAAAACTCTTCGCAAGTCCGGGCCATTGATTACGGTAATTTATCGCTATCCTTGGACAGATATTTGCTCCGGCCAATGCCGGATTAAGGTATAACGGATTAGCGTAGAACTGTGAAAATTCAGGATCCTGAGCTTTGATATCGTTGTTGAACAAAACGACTGTTACAACGGTTAGTATAATTAGAATTCTATGTAACATTGAACCAGCCTTAAAATGAGGGTACAAGTTTACAATAAATTTTTAATACAAAATAATTTTTTTACATTTATTACTTTTACAATATCAGGAATATTTACTCGTTTTAATTTTTAAATGCAGCAATATTCGATAATCCGGGTGTTTTCCATATTCCATATTAGAAATCAATCATGAGAAAATCAGTCTTTACTGTTTCTTTTATCCTTGCATCGTTGCTCCTGACAGCCGGGGAGGAAAGTTACCATAGGACAATCAGGTGGAAAGACCTGCAGGAGATCCGGGTGAATGAAGAAGAAACAGCTATGATGGCTTATTTTGAAGGCGCGCAATATACAGATGAATCCGGCGGTCTTCCGTTATATTCTGAGAATTTTCCCTTGCCGGCTATGACCTCAGGGATTTCGGCCCATATTGAAAACATGGTTTTTGATGTTGCTCCGGAGGGTTTTGCAAAGATTAATGGAATAGACCTCGTGAAACTTGAAATAGAACTTTCTGCAGGCATCAGTTATGAAAGGAAGCGGCCTTACGCGGGCATTTCATTTATACCTGTCCGTAAAAACCCGTATAACGGCCAGTTTGAAATACTCATTTCCTTTGATATCATAATTACTTCAACTCAAGGCATTGCAGCGGCAAGGGAATTTGCAGGAAATTACGCAACTGTTTCGGTTTTAGCTACCGGTGAATGGTACAAAATATCGGTCATACAGACCGGCATTCACCAGATTACTTACGGCGATCTTCAGAACATGGGAATAAACCCGTCTTCCATTGATCCCCGCCATATCCGTTTATATGGCAATGGGGGCGGGATGCTTTCAGAATCACTGACGGATTACAGACATGACGACCTGGCAGAAAACAGCATTTTTGTTGCCGGTGAAAGCGACGGCCATTTTGATCAGCAGGATTATATTCTTTTTTATGGTGAATCGCCCCATAAGTGGAAGTACCAGGCGTTCGGCCAGGCATTTAATCATGAGCAAAATATTTACAGTGATTCCACCTGTTATTTTCTGACAACGGACCTTGGCCCCGGGAAAAGAGTTTCCGGCCAGCCCTCCTTTACAGAACCACCGAATGCATATGTCACCAAGTTTACCGATTATGCATGCCATGAAAAGGATCTGTTTAACCTTGTCAATACCGGAAGGGTTTGGTACGGAGAGGTTTTTGATGTGTCCACAACCTACGATTTTAATTATAGTTTCCCTGATATCGATGTGACCAGTCCCGCTTATTTCAGGGCTTACGTTGCTGCAAAATCGAAGGTTGCCACTTCTTTCAAATTTTTTAACGGGAACGACCAGGTCATGTCGGCAAATATCAGCAGCCTTCCGCTTTCATCAGACACTTTTGCACGGGCTTATATCGGGAGCGAATGGTTTACACCTTCTTCCGGGGATATAAACATCAGGATCACTTACCAGAAAATTATCTCCACTTCTTTGGGCTGGCTTAATTATTTTGAAATCAATGTTACCAGGAACCTGGTTTTTTCAGGAGCCCAGATGTCATTCCGCGACCCTGCCTCTGTGGCCCCGGGAACGATTGCCGAATTTACCCTGGGCAATGCCGGTCAGAATGTCCGGGTCTGGAATGTTACTGATCCGACAAATGCCCTGAGGGTTGAAACTGTACAATCAGGCGGCAGCCAGGTTTTCCGGTTACCCCATGACACGCTTTCGGAGTTCATCGCCTTTGATGGAAGCAGTTACCTCCCGGTTATGTTCGTTAAAAAAGTGGAAAATCAAAACCTTCATGGTGCCGGACCAAGGGAAATGATCATCATTACCAATTCTTTGTTCAGGGAACAGGCCGAGCGTCTTGCCGCCTACCATGCAGCCGCGGACGGCCTGTCAGTGCTGGTCACTGATATCGGACAGGTTTATAATGAATTCTCTTCCGGAGCACCGGACCTTACTGCCATCAGGGACTTTATGAAGATGTTATACGACAGCGCCCCGGAAGGTGAGGAGCCAGAATACCTGTTGCTCTTCGGCGATGCTTCTTTTGATTATAAGGATGTGAAGGAGAAAAATTCCAATCTCGTACCCACCTGGGAAGATGATGAATCCCTGACCATTGTCTATTCGATTGCAACAGACGATTATTTCGGTTTTCTTGACGGGCCGGGAGACAACCTGCTGGATATCGGCATCGGGCGCTTCCCGGTTCAGACTATTGAACAGGCCACGGTTGCTGTGGATAAAGTCATCCATTACGCGACTAATTCTTCCATCGTGATGAAAGACTGGCGCAACTACATCTGTTTTGTTGCTGATGATGAAGATGCCAACCTTCACCTGAACCAGGCGGAAGAGATGTCAGTATTTATAGATACCAATTACGGCGTTTACAATGTCGATAAGATTTATGTGGATGCTTTTCCACAGATCTCAACCCCGGGGGGGCAGCGGGCGCCGGAAGTCAATAAAGCGATCAATAACCGGATCGATAAGGGTTGCTTAATTATGAATTATACAGGTCATGGGGGTGAAGTAGGCTGGGGTCACGAACGGTTCCTCGAGAATTCCGATATCAATTCATGGACCAATTACGACCGTATGCCGATCTTTATTACGGCAACCTGTGAATTCAGCCGGTATGATGACCCGGACCGGGTTTCTGCAGGAGAGTATGCTTACCTTAATCCCAAGGGTGGCGCCATTGCCATGTTCACCACGGCCCGTGCCACTTTTGGCGGATCCAATTTCAACCTGAACACGGCCTTATTCGATATCATGTTTGAGAGAAACGGCGATGAATTTTATTGTTTCGGCGACCTGATCCGGCTGGCTAAGAATCAGGGCGGAGTTGTCGATAATGACAAAAAATTTATCCTGCTCGGGGATCCTGCACTCCATCTGGCTTATCCCCGGCATGAAGTGGTGACTACCCGTATAAACGGAGAGGATATATCTTCCATGCCTGATACGCTGAAGGCTTTAAGCAAGATAACGGTTGAAGGGGAAGTGTTGCTGGCATCAAAAGGCAGCGGGGGATTTAAAGGGACCATCTACCCGATCGTCTTTGACAAGCCTTCACGGATTACAACCCTCCAGACAGACCCTACCAGCCACCCGAATACTTTCGAATTGCAGAACAATATTCTATATAAAGGTAAAGCGCAGGTGACCGATGGTAAATTCAGTTTCACGTTCATCGTGCCTAAAGATATTGCTTACCAGTATGGTTTCGGCAAGATCAGCTATTATGCTTCCAATGATGAAGAGGACGCACATGGATTCTACCGCAATATCTTAGTGGGCGGCTTCAACCCATCCGTCGAACCGGATGACACCGGCCCGGCTGTTCAGTTATACATGAACGATGAGCTTTTCCATTTTGGAGGATTAACGGATGAAAACCCGCACATGCTTTCATTTGTAAGTGATAACAGCGGGATCAACACGGTCGGCAGCGGCATCGGGCATGATATCGTAGCGATACTTGACGGGAATACGGAAAAGCCCATCATCCTTAACGATTTTTATGAAGCAGACCTCGACAGTTACACCAGGGGAACCATTCGCTATCCTTTCCATAACCTGGAGGAAGGGTTGCACACACTTTCCCTTAAAGTATGGGATGTGTTTAATAATAGTGGGGAAGCATACCTGGAATTCTTTGTCATAAAATCTGAAAAGTTTATTGTTGACGAACTGAATAATTACCCCAATCCATTTACAGAAGGCACCACTTTCGTATTTTCGCACAACCAGGCAGAGGGGAAACTGGATGTCAGCCTCAGTGTATTTGACCTGAACGGCCAAATCGTCAAAACATTTGAAAAAAGCATCATTCCGGCCGGCTACCGTTCTGAGCTGATTTATTGGAATGGCCGTGATGATTCGGGCTACCCTTTATCAAAAGGCATGTATATTTACCGTATTCAGGTCAGGAATGAAGCAGGACAGACCGATGGTAAAGCCGGAAAGCTGATTTTGTTGAAATAATGAAAGATTTTTAAATTTGCAGGCAACTATTTATAAAGATATAGGTCTGAATTATAAAGGACTCATGCGTAAATTATACTTTTTCATCATTATATTTTCATCGCCTGCCATGATGCTTCCTTCGGCGGCACTGGCACAGGAACGGTCTTACATGATAAGCGACAGCATCCGGTGGCAGCCCCCGAAGAATCTTTTCCCCGGTCATTCGCTCTTCTTTTTTGAGGGAGCTGTGAACCACGACAGCCTTGGATTTTTACCGGTATATTATTACAGCATTCCTAAAGCATATACTGGTAAAATATCTGCAATAAGTATTTTTGACGGAGTTTTTGAGCCACTGGAAACAGAGGATTTGTCGATGTTTCCGGATATTGATCTTATCAGCGCAGAGCCGGTGATCATCTTATCAACTTCACAAAACCGGAAAATACCAACACAGTCTTTATATCTTCTTCCGTTGCGGAAGGCTACCGGAAAGGGAAGCTTTGAAAAGCTGGTTTCATTTAAATTAAAGATCGATCTGCAAGATGATCACGAACAGGCAACGGCCAGAAGCACCATTTTGAGGGGCTACACGGATAATTCGGTTCTCAGTAAGGGCAACTGGTACCGTTTTGCCGTCAGGGAAACAGGTATTTACAGGATATCTTACCAGGATTTGGCGGGAATGGGCATCAATCCCGACCAGGTCGATCCGCGGAACATCCGGATATATGGAAACGGGAGCGGTATGCTGGAAGAAGCCAACTCACTTCCAAGAACTGATGACCTGATGGAAAACGCGATTTTTATCGAGGGTGAAACAGATGGTAGTTTTGATTCCGGGGATTATATTCTCTTCTACGGTGAGAGCCCGGTTTCAATTTCATATAACGCCTTTTTCCTCAAGTATGAGCATGAAGTTAATTTCTACACCGATAAAACTTTCTACTTCCTTACCCTTGGTGACGGTCCCGGGAAGCGCGTGCAGCAAGGAAACCCTGTTGTTGAAGAGCCAACGCATGAGGTTTATAATTTTGAAGATATTACTTATTATGAAAAGGACGAATTAAACCTGATCAAATCGGGTAAAATCTGGTATGGGGAAGTTTTTAATACACAGCTTGAGCATTTTTTCCAGTTTGACCTGAAAGGTATTGACCTGGCGGAGCCTTTATATCTTAAGGTAAGTCTTGCCGGAAGATCAACCACCAACACCGTTTTCAATGTATTTGCAGAAGGTGGCCAGGTTGCCGAACTCAGTCTTCCCTCCATTGTATTGAGCTCATCAATCTATGCCAGGGCGATCAGTTCAAATTATGAATTATTTTATGCACAGGACGAAAACGTTGAAGTGGGTATTTCATTTGAAAAACCTGGGAGTATTGATGTTGGCTGGTTGAATTATATTGATCTCAATTATATCCGCCACCTGAATTTCACAGGCAGCCAGCTTAGTTTCCGTGATATGAGGCCGGTCGGAGCCGGCAATATAACCCGGTACCATATTCAAACCTCCATACAGGGATTGACCATCTGGGAGGTTTCCAAACCGGGATCCATCATAATTCCAACGGTTTCAGCAGAATCCGGAGGCATTTCAATAAAAATCCCTTCTGATACATTAAAGGAATTCATAGTCTTTGACGGGACGCAGTTTTTTACACCGGAATTTATTGAAAAGGTCGAAAACCAGAATTTGCATAACCTGCAGCCAGTCGATCTCGTCATCGTTACTTACCCGTTATTCCTGGAACAGGCTCACCGGCTGGCCGATTATCACCGTCAGTGGGATGGTATGACAGTCCACGTGGTTACCCCGCAGCAGATATACAACGAATTTTCATCGGGAGCCCAGGATGTCAGTGCTATCCGTGATTTTATGAAAATGTCGTATGACCGCGCGGAAAGAGGGCAGGAGCCCCGGTACCTGTTACTTTTTGGCGATGCCTCTTATGATTACAAGAACCTTACAGCAAAAGATAATAACATGGTGCCGGCATACCAGTCGAGGGAGTCGTTGAAATCTGGCGCCTCATTTGTCACTGATGATTTCTTCGGATGCCTTGATGCCGATGAAGGCAGCAACGGTTCGGGAACAATGGACATCGGTATTGGCAGGTTCCCCGTGCAATCGGTAGAGGAGGCTGAGGCGATGGTAGATAAAACTTTCCATTATATGATGCCGGACCGGGAAAACTATGGTCCCTGGCGCAATTCGATTGTTTACATCGGCGATGACGAGGACAATAATATTCACCTTGGACAGGCTGAAGGCCTGGGATTGATCACCGATTCCCTTGGGCCGGTATACAATGTCAATAAAATTTATCTCGACGCCTACCAGCAAATGCAAACACAGAGCGGGATAAGAATTCCCGATGCCAATGCCGCCATTGACAAGGCCGTCAACGATGGCTGCCTGATCATCAATTATACCGGTCATGGCGGTGAGACAGGATGGGCGATAGAAAAGGTGTTGAATATTCCCGCTATCCAGTCTTATAAGAACTTAACGCACATGCCGGCATTTGTAACTGCTACCTGTGAATTCAGCCGGTATGATGATCCCGGGCTGGTCTCTGCCGGTGAGCTGGTTTTTCTGAACACGGAAGGCGCCGGCATCGGGTTATTCACGACAACCCGGCAGGCTTATTCCCAGTCTAATTATGCTTTGAACAAGCGGTTTTACTATGAGGCCTTTGTCATCGACAGCCTGAGCGGTGAATATCCGCGGATGGGCGACCTGATAAGGGTTGCCAAGACCCCTTCCAACCAAAATATCAAGAATTTCGTTTTGCTTGGCGATCCGGCGCTCATGCTGGCCTACCCGAAGATGCGGGTTCGTACTGACAGCATAATGAATGAAGGCAACGGAAGGCGGGTTGATACACTGCAAGCGCTTTCACGGGTTACAATTTCGGGACATGTTGAAGACCTGCTGGGTAATAAATTGGTAGGATATAACGGGGTGCTTTATCCGTCAGTCTATGACAAACCGGTACGATATAAAACACGGGGAAATGACCCGACCAGTAAGATAGTTGACTTCTATATCCAGGATAAAGTAATTTACAAAGGTGAGATTTCCATAACTAATGGGGAATTCAGCTTCACTTTCGTGGTACCACTTGATATTTCATACCAGTTCGGGGAAGGAAAGATCAGCTATTACGCCCTGGATACGTTTAACCTGACCGATGCCCATGGATACGACCCGGTCTGGATAGGCGGGAGCGACAGTCTTGCAATCGCGGATGAGTCAGGCCCGTCGATAGAGCTTTATCTTAATACGATCTCTTTCATATCAGGTGATATCACCACGCCTGACCCGCTGCTCATCGCCAGGCTTTACGATGAAAGCGGCATCAATACCGTTGGAAACGGGATTGGCCATGACCTCGTGGCGATCGTGGATGGGAATTACCAGGAACCACTGATTTTGAATGATCATTTCACCCCTGAAACCGACAGCTATCAGAAAGGCCAGATACTATACCGGCTCGGGCCCTTGCCCAATGGGACCCATACCCTTACCCTCAAGGCGTGGGATGTGCTGAACAATTCGTCGGAGAAAACCATAGAATTTCAGGTCAATGTCGGGGCAAGGCTGGCCATCAGTAACGTTTACAATTATCCCAATCCCTTCAGGGAAGGAACTAATTTTATTTTCGAACACAACAAACCCGGCTCCACGCTGGATGTTACGGTCAGAATTTATAACCTGACAGGCCAGCAGGTGACGACATTACAGTACTCTTTTCCGACAGAAAGCACCCAATCAGGCTCTTTATACTGGAATGGCCGGGATGCATCCGGAAATGAACTTCCTGCCGGTTTATATGTTTATCACCTGCAGGTGGAATCGGATGACGGATATTTATCATCCACATCCCAAAAATTCTTGCATTTCAAATAATAAGAATTATCAAAAGACGTTAACTATTGCATAACAATATTGTTATTAATAATTCGTTAGTTTTGCACCTTCATTTTTTTAAAGATCAATTAAACCAAAATTGGGAATGAAAAGAAGATTTATTATTGTTTTGATAGTTTCAATTTACACTTGCGTGTCTTATGGGCAGTCGTATGATTCTAACGCTGCAGGACAAGACTACACTGTTATTACTACAGCCGTACCATTTTTAATCATAGCCCCCGATGCCCGTTCCGGGGGGATGGGAGAGGTTGGGGTAGCTTCAGATCCTGATGCCAATTCGATGCACTGGAACCCTGCCAAATATGCTTTTATTGATAAGAAATTCGGCTTTGGGCTTTCTTACAGCCCCTGGCTTCGCAAGCTGGTGAACGACATTAACCTGGCTTACCTTACGGGTTTTTATAAGATCGATGACCGGCAGACTATTGCAGCGACATTGCTTTATTTTTCCCTCGGCGATATTACGTTCACCGATGAATTCGGAATGGAAAAAGGAAATTACAATCCAAATGAGTTTTCATTGGATGCCACCTATAGCCGGAAATTCAGTGAGGTGATCTCCGGTGCAGTTGCAGCTCGCTTCATTTATTCCAATCTGACTTTAGGTCAGTATGTCCAAGGCGCTGAAACCAATGCGGGGACTTCCATCGCAGCCGATGTATCAGTATATTACCATAAAGAAGTGGACCTCGGTAACATGGGCAGTGAAATTTCATGGGGGATTAACCTGTCGAACATCGGCAACAAGATATCTTACAGTAAAACTGCTTCTAAAAAGGACTTTATCCCTACAAACCTTAGAATCGGAGCAGGATTGAAAATGAATTTTGACGATTATAACTCTTTGGCGGTTTTACTTGATTTTAACAAGCTGCAGGTGCCTTCACCGCCGATTTACCTGCTTGATTCAGACAACAACCCGGTCTATGATGCTCAAAATAACCCGGTAATTGCAAAAGGTATGGATCCGAATGTATCCGTTGTACCGGGGATCATACAGTCGTGGTATGATGCGCCTGATGGGTTCAGTGAGGAGATGCGTGAATGGGCCATCGCTTTTGGTTTGGAATACTGGTATGCCAAACAATTTGCTCTCCGTACCGGGTTTTTCTATGAAGACCAGTACAAGGGCAACCGCAAATTTTTTACTGTCGGCGCCGGTTTGCGTTACAGCGTGTTCGGGCTTGACCTGTCGTACCTTATTCCATTGGAACAGCAAAATCCCCTTGAAAACACCCTCAGGTTCACCTTGTATTTTAATTTTGATCCTGCAAAGGGAAGCAGTCAACCATTACCTAAATAGAGAAAAGCTTATCCTGAAATCCAAGAAGGTAAACTTTCAGGGAAGCCCTTGTCAGCGCGGTATATAACCACCGAAGGTATTCATAATCAATCATATCCTCTTTCAAGTATCCCTGGTCGATAAAGACATGCTGCCATTGACCGCCCTGGGTTTTATGGCAGGTCAGGGCATAGGAAAATTTGACCTGCAAAGCGTTGTAATAAGGATTAGTCCTTACTTTTTCCATGCGGAGGGCCCGCTGGGGGATATCGTTGAATTCGTCCAGAACGAGGCCAAACAGCCTCTTTTGTGCTTCATCCGGAAGGGCCGGAGTATCTGCCATCAGAACATCGAGCAGGATCTTTACGTCGAGGGTTGGTTCATCAGGATAATCCACCAGCCTGATGGTCACATCAGCAAATCTGAACCCGTAAAGTTCTTCCGTCTGCTGTATCCTCAATACTTCGATGATATCTCCGTTAGCGATAAACCCGGGTCCTGATTGGGGCTCCAGCCAGAAATAATTATTCCTTACCACCATGAGGAAGTCGCCGGAAGAGATTTCATTTTCCATGAAAAGGATGCGGTTCCGGATTTCCCGGTTGAACATATTGGCCCTTTTATTGGACCTGCAGACCACGACAGTTTCAGCATGTTCAGCAGAAGAAAATGCGGTATGCAATAAATCCTCCAAATCTTCTCCGGTTATCCTGATGACATCCTTCCGGTTGTCCAGGTTGAAAAGGGGAAAGGAAACTTTACCCGATGCAATGATATCCCGTATGCGGGTCGCATTGAACAGGATACCTGATTCGAGCGATTGGCGCATCACTTCCGTCAGTTCATACTGATATATCTTCAGGTTATAGCGTGACTTCAGGAATTCCAGGTCGAGTGCCGGGCTCACCGGCATTCCGACGGGCGGGAGCTGTGCTGAGTCACCGATCAGCAGCAGTTTGCAAGATTCCCCATCACCCACATATTCCATCAAATCGTCCAGCAAGTTGCGGGATGAAAACACATGACCCTTTTCCGTGTACGATGCGGCAATCATTGAGGCCTCATCAACAATAAAGAGCGCGTTCCTGTAAAGATTTTTCTGCAAAACAAGGGAAATGCTTCCATCCCGGCCCATCCGCTGGAAATAGATGCGTTTATGGATGGTCCAGGCCGGCTGGCCGGCATAGCCTGCTAAAACTTTGGCAGCCCTTCCAGTCGGAGCCAGCAGAACTGCCTTTTTCCGGATCAGGGGCAATACTTTGACCATGGCGCTGACAAAACTGGTTTTACCGGTACCAGCATAACCTTTAAGCATAAAAACGGTGCGGGCATCTTTATCGGCAATAAAAACCTCAAGCATTTCAGCCAGTTCCTTTTGGCCTTTAGTAGGCTCAAAAGGGAATGCTGACAGTATGCCGGAAAGGAAAGACAAAGTAGTTTTAAATTTTGAATTTTAAATTTTAAGTTGGGGACTTTTTAAAAATTAACTTTCAAAGTTATCTATTTTCAGGCAAAAAAGAGGCTTTAATTATAGGATCTGATCCCGCACCAAGAGATTCGAGTTTAACTTTTGCAAATTGGTTATAATTGTTTTCAGTAAAGCGGAATTCCACGGGTATGTAATGCTCTCCGTATCCTTTCGCAAGGCTGGTCCTTTGGTTGAATTTTTCGACCAGTACTACTTGTTCTTTTCCTACCATAGTTTGGCGGTATTTTCTTTTATTTTCATCGGAAATATTCCGGATGATCAGGCTGCGTTCCTGCTTTATGGCTTCAGGAACCTGCTCAGTCATCCTCTCTGCGCGGGTGCCTGACCGGATGGAGTATTTGAAGGTGTGAATGTGGCTGAACCCAATCTCACTGGTCACATCACAGGTATTTTGGAATTCTTCCTCCGTCTCCCCGGGAAATCCGACAATAATGTCTGTTGTCAGGTTAAAATCAGGATAGCGGGTTTTGATCTTTTCAACCATTCCCATAAAAGTGGTCATATTATAAAACCTTCGCATCTGTAAAAGTATGCGGTCAGATCCGCTTTGCAGGCAAAGGTGGAGGTGCGGGGTCAGTTTGGGATGGCTGAAAAGATCAAATAGCCTGTTGCCAAATCCTTCCGGCTCGATGGAGGAGATGCGGACCCTGAAATCCCCAGGAAGACAGAGAATCTTTTCCACCAGCGTCTCGAAATTATCACCTTCGTAATTATATCTTCCGATATTCACTCCCGTCAGAACGACCTCTTTAAATCCAAAACCAACCACTTCCCTGATATTTTCCAGGATATCCCCAACGGGCCGGCTGGTGGCGCGTCCGCGAACCTTCGGGACAATGCAGAAAGTGCAGAAATTGTCGCAGCCATCCTGGATCTTGATAAAGCTCCGGGTGTGAAAAGTCTCATCGGCAGCTTCAAATCCAAATAAATCTTTGCTGAAATGATCAGGGCTGACGGTTTCTCCCTTAAAATGGGCATCTACAAGTTGAAAAATGGATGTTTTCTGCGCGTTTTCAACAAAATAGGTCACACCATTGAGCTGCTGCAGCTTTTCTTTCTGCCCGTTTACCATGCATCCGGTCACGATAACCACCGGCTCGTGGAGCTTTTTCGTTGCCTGGTTTATAGCTTTGCGGGATTTGGTATCGCCCTGGTTCGTGACGGTGCAGGTATTGACGAGATATATATCAGCATCTTCAGCATAATCCACCACCTCGTAATTATGGCGGTTAAACTGGGCCGCGAGCGCATCGGTTTCGAACTGGTTTAACCGGCAGCCGAGGGTTTTGAATGCTATTTTCCGGCCCCCTCCCTTTCTCCCTCCCCCAATTGGGGGAGGGACGGGGTGGGGGCTGAGTTCCCCTTCTACTGAAAACGCCGTCGCTGATTTTATCCTGACATCAATAAATTTTCCAACCATGGATTCATCTACAGACGGAAATCTTAAAACAATTTTTCCTTCTGTCAGCCCTGATAGAAATCCGGGTTTTCGGTCTTTACCGGTGACCAATACACGGTAAGTTTTCCCGATCATCTGCCGGTTTAATTCCAGGGAGTGCTTCTGAAGCTCTCCGGTAAGTATGCGGTACCGCTCTTTTTTTAATTCCTGCGGAATGTCGTCCTCCCACCTGGAGCTGGCGGCTCCGGGGCGGGGCGAATATTGGGCAATATAGGCCATGTTGAACCGGAATTCTTCCATCGCACGGATCGTATTTTCAAATTGTTCTTCGGTTTCACCCGTAAATCCGACAATGATATCGGTGAAAATCGTGGCCCCTGGGATGGCTTCCCTGATCTTCAGGATAACATGGCGGTATTTATCCACCGAATGTTTGCGGTTCATGCGGATAAGCACCTTGTCATCGCCGGATTGCAGCGGCAGGTGGATCTGTTTGCCGAGGTTTGGAAACTGTGAAATGATGTCAATTACTTCATCTGACATATCCCTGGGGTGCGGCGAAGTGAAATACACCCAGAATTCTTTGCCTGATGCCAGGCCCATTTTACCGATAGCTCTCAATAATTCCGGGAAGATCAGCTCCCCGCCTTTTTTATCAAGCCCGTAAGAATTTACATTTTGCCCCAGCAGGGTGATAGATTTATAATTCCGGTCGATCAGGTCCTTCACTTCGTCAAGTATTTCCCCTGATGGCCTCGAAATTTCACGGCCACGGGTATAGGGAACGGCGCAGAAGGTGCAGAACTTGTCGCAGCCATTCTGGATCGGGACAAAAGCCTCAAAAGGTGAATTGTAATGCGGGGAAATATGCCAGAAATCACGGATGCTTTCGTTAAGCTGCATTTTTGCCGCCATCGACTTGATCGCGGCGGGTGTTACAACCCCATAATGGTTGAGCATATCCGGCAGCTGGTTCAGCTCGCTTACGGGGAATACAAGATCGAATAATTTCAGGAAGCGCTCTTTATCGGCCGGCAGGATGCAGCCTGAAATAAATGTGATCAGGTTCTTCTTATTTTTCCTTTTGTTCCACTGGCTGATCTTTGAATATACTTTATCGATAGACTTTTGCCGCACTGAACAGGCAATAATGCCAAGCATATCAGCATCTTCCTCATTCTCGGTCCACGTATAGCCCATCTGATCGAGAACGGTACGCACCCGTTCCCCATCTGAGAGGTTCATCTGGCAACCAAGTGTGAGGAGGTGATAGATCATAGTTCGAGTTCTGAGTTCTTTACTAAAAATAGACTTCCGCAAACAAATTCTGCGACGGCACTCCATGTTTCAGCATAATATCATAAGCCTCGTGGATCATCTCAACATTTCCGCAGAAAAAGCAAAGCGTATTTTTATCAGCTAATGGATGTTTCTTCAGGTAATCCGTTACCCTTCCGTGAAAATCACCCTTTCTGTCGCGAGAGGTGCAGCGGATCAGCCGTTGCTTGTCATAATCCTGCTTATCAAAAGCTTCATGCGCGTACCTGATGCCGTGCAGCAATTGATAATCAAGGCCGGGGTATGATCTGACGAAACTGTGAAAAGGCCCGATGCCCGTGCCACTTGCAATAAAAAGGAATTTCCGGTGAATATCTTCATCCTTTATGATGAAGTACCCCACCGGGTTTTCAAAGTTCAGCGGCTCTCCCGGTTTCACCTTTCTCAATTGCCTGGAAACCATTCCTTCTTTTACTTCCCTGATCAGCACTTCAAAAAAATCATCCTGTTCTGCGCTGTAAACTGAATATTCCCTGGCCTGGATATCATCTTTTTTACCAAGCAGGATATGCTGGCCGGCGCGGAATGGAATCTGGTTACGGTCAAACCTGAGTACATAAGCCGACGGGGTCAGGTCCCTGATCCCGATGACTTTCAATACTGCTGTTTGTGTACGTGTATTTGCTTTTAAATCCATTATCGGTATTAATCCAAAGATTTAGAAATTAATAAATTGATAAGCAGTAGCTTATATTGCTATGTAAAATCAATTTAAATAGTTTGCAAAGAAACAAATTTTTTCCTCTGCTGAGTTTGAATGATTGGCGAAAACCTATAAACACCCTGGATAACTTAAAGTTCACTGAATTTTATTTATTAAAAGATGCTGATTAATGATTACTTTTGTAAGATATTAATCCATCCGCAGCATTAACACATTCGTTTTTCCCCATGAATTTTGAAGAATTCGGCCTGAATGAAAAGCTGATCGAAGCCATTTCCTTTATGGGCTTTGAAAAAGCAACACCAATACAGGAAGCAGCAATACCAGAGATCATGAAAGGCCGTGATCTCATAGCCAGCGCCCAGACAGGAACAGGCAAGACTGCCGCATTTCTCCTGCCCATTTTACATAAATTATCAGGCAAGGAAACGCATGATATTAACACCCTCGTGATTGTTCCGACCCGTGAGCTGGCCCTTCAGATCGACCAGCAGATACATGGTTTCGCGTATTTTCATACGGTTAATTCGATTTCCATTTACGGTGGAGGTGGAAGCGCCGACTGGGAGCAGGAGAAGAAATCACTTACCGGCGGGGCTGATATTATCGTGGCTACGCCCGGAAAGCTGATCTCACACCTGAACCTCGGCTATGTGAAATTTGATACGTTGGAACACCTGGTCCTGGATGAAGCTGACCGAATGCTCGATATCGGTTTTTATGACGATATCATGAAAATCGTTTCCTATCTTCCAAAAAAGCGTCAGACCCTCATGTTCAGCGCCACCATGCCGCCAAAGATCCGGGAGATGGCAGGCAAGATCCTGACCGACCCGTTCATCATTACAAGTGAGCTTACCAAACCCCCTGAAGGGGTGTTGCAGGCTGCTTATCTCACTTTTGAAACTCAAAAGACACCGTTGATCAACAGCCTCATTGCCAACAAACCAGATTGTAAAACAATTCTGATCTTTACATCGACTAAAAGCAAAGTGGGCCAGATCGTGCGGTCATTAAAAGGAAAAGGCTATTTCGTTGAAGGCATCTCCTCTGACTTTGAGCAACACGAACGCGAAGAAGTTTTGCTAAGGTTCAGGTCGAGGCAGACCCGGGTATTGGTCGCTACTGATGTGATGAGCAGGGGTATAGATGTTAAGGATATCGACCTGGTCATTAATTATGATGTTCCCCGCGATGCCGAGGATTATGTCCACCGTGTTGGAAGGACGGCACGGGCCGAGGCGACCGGCATAGCCCTTACACTGGTCAACCAGGATGATATGGATAAATTTCACCGGATCGAAAAGCTGATCGGCTCGATCGTATATAAAATTCTTGTCCCGCCGGAACTTGGGGAAGGGCCTAAATGGGAGCTTGGAATGTCTAACCGTCATACCGGATTCAGGGGAAAAAGAAATTTTAGAAAATAAGCCGGGATCTTTAATTTTCGGCCGAGGGTGTATCAGTATTAATTAATTGATGATTTGACATGATTTCCATTTTTGATCGACTTTTCGTCGACATGATCTCAAAATGGATTTCATGTCTTATCTATTCTTGATATTTTTTCTGGTTAAGTC
>Ga0265292_1000807_pt1 | contig 34969 bp, 32 predicted proteins | sample Munlanlewell296A_FD_189080 | JGI IMG/M metagenome (GOLD analysis project Ga0265292, IMG submission 189080) | Leachate microbial communities from a municipal landfill in Southern Ontario, Canada - Leachate well 296A | ecosystem: Engineered > Solid waste > Landfill > Unclassified | place: Canada... | reverse complement strand
CCAATCCGGATCGACGCCCGGGTAGCAAAGGTCATCAGCGCGCTGCGGGGGTTGCTATATAAATCAATCGTAAGGTCATAGTTACCGGTAAACATCTTCCAGTACATCGACAATTGATAGAAAAATGAATCCCGGGAAAAATCAAACGGAATAATTTCATTGAGATACGGATTGTTCTGGAGCAGAGAAACAGCTTTCGCATCACCAAGATATGCGATATGCGCATCAGGGTACGATTCCCTGAGTGTTCTAACTATCGGCGTAGTCAATACGACATCGCCGATATATTTCATCCTAGTCAGAAGAATCCGTTTTATTTTCAAGATTTTCTTCTCCATCGATCGACGAAATATTGCCAGACTGATTCATTTACCGAATACGGCGTCAACTGAAAATGTTGAATAGCATCATTCTCACGCCGGAAAGGAAATGAATACGCACGGTCACCGATAGTATAATACCATGTTTCAACAAATGAACCGCGGCAATCGATATAATCAGGCGAGCCGCAAATGACATATACAATTCCCATTGCAGTCCTGAATCCATCCACACAGGTAGAAAAAAGAGCATTGGCCTCAACAACTTTTCGTTCAAAATCAATTCTCCGTTCTTTTCCGCCTCGATGTTCCCAGAATTGATGAATTCGTATTATTTTCTGTTCGTCTTCTGCTGCAAACAGAGAATCAAATTCCTCTTTCCTCAAAATGAATTTCATGGCAGTGACGATTTCATTTAAAGAGAGTGTCGACCTCAACCTGTGCTCACGTCGGAAAATAGTTTTTGAAAATTGAATAGTATCTGCAGTCCCGCCTTTCCGGACGATGATAGTCCGAACAATATTTGATTCTCCTGTTCCAGGTAGGGGATGAAAGGTTATATACGGAAGGCTGCCACTTCGTCGGACAATAAAAGTTGAATCGCTTCGATAATAAATGGAATCCAGCGGAATGCTGCACAGATCCGAGGTAGTAAAATACGGTGGCAGAAGATAATGAAAACGTTCGTCCTGCGTTGCCGCTCGGTTTCGGCGAAGATATGTATCGGTTACAGAGACGGTGTCATTTTGTTCCGTATGGTAAATTTCCTGAAACATTCCCATTGAGTCCTTCAGCATTGAAAGTGAAGGGGGCAAAACAGGACGAAGAGAGATCCCATTGTTATTCACTTCCATTTCATCCAGGAATAAGATGGAACTTGCTAGTGAACTGCTCAATGAGAAATCGACGGCGGTAAATTGTTCTTTCGATCTATACCGTAAGCTTGAAAGGTTATCTACTGCTATCACTTCCAAGGAATATGCCCCCGGCATCAGGCTGAATGATTGGAAATGGATATCCAGCCTGTAAGAGACAGTCTCTTCGTACGTCCGAACAATTATCGGGCGATCTATTTCTTTAGAATGAATAATTTCGTTCTCTCCGTTCCGTACGATAAACGTCATGGAATACGACGCTTTAAATACGTCAGAGTGTTTCTCAAATTGAAGGTGGCGAAAGGGCATTTGAACATAGACGTCCGTTCGGCTCAATGTGCCTGAACGGACATTCATGAAGTATGTTGAGAACGACGGGCTGGAGAACTGCAGAAATTTTCCCGTGGAAAAACAATCAACAGTCAGATCATATCCTGATGAACAGCCCGCGGCAAGTATTGGAAAAAGGAAGAAACCAAATCTCATAATAATTCCATAGCTGCAAAATCACACAAGTCAATCCGTTCGTCCAGTTGTTCCGAAAGTGTTTTTGTCGGCGCAATATTTTTCGCCTGCCAAAATATTCCTTTCGCCAACTCGAACCGGTTTGTTGCAAATAATTGCTCTGCTGCGCGAAGAAGCGCAAAATACTGTAATTCAGGTGATACCGTATTCCGTGCTACGGTCAACCATTGTTCAGCCGTTTGCCCTGCACTTTCTTCACCAAGCAACGCAAGATGATAGAGCAGTGCCGTTGATCGATCGTACCGTTTTAAAGATTGTTGAACAAATGCCAATTTTGTTGAATCCTTCAATCCTCCGTAATAGAGCGTAAAAAAGCTTCGGTGATCGATCGAATCTGAAACACACTGTATCCGTAATTTTGCCGATTCAATAAATACTTCCGAATAATTCATCATCCGTATCTGCCGATAGATCCCGACGGCTCGAACATATTGTTGGTTGAGATAGTACGCATCACCCAGGAGCAACAGTACGCCAGGATTGATTTTCAAAGTGGATTGTTCCGGCACTTCCGAAAATAAATTAATTACATCCGACGGTCGACTCTGCGCGTTTACTGTACGAAATATGCCTCTCAGAGCAAAGAGGGTCGGCGCATTTGCATATGATTTTCTAAACAATTGCTCAGCATCATCGTTCCGCTGATCCTGCAGCATCTTCATCGCCTGTAGGTTTTGATCCGCCACTTCACGCGCACATGTTTTATAAAAAATGGACTGCTGGTAAAATAGGGATCGAACAGTTTCCTGCGGAAGTTCAGAATCATCTACCGTTTTCAAAAATGCTTTCCAATCTCCAAGAAGGCTCTCCAGCGATTCACCGAAAGCAACCATAAAATTCCCGTAGGAGAATACGTGGCGGAATCGTTCAATCCCGTACCGATCCAATAAATAGCGAACAAACGATCCTGAGACCAGATACGCAAACGTGTTGGATTGAGAAGCAAAACCGGTGATGGTAAACAACTGTTCGGTTCCGTTCAAACCATTCATCCGATGGATACCTGCGGCAAATTGATGTGGAGTAAACATTCCTTCATCCCAATCCAGTGCCACCGCCAGCCCTTCATTCAATCCCATTCGCACACTAGCATGGATGATTGGACTGCCGAATTCCGCCGCCAAAATATGGACTAATTCATGCCGGAATGTTGTCCGGAATGTTGATGACGTCAGATGAATTTCTCGTTTCCAGGGTTTTGCAATATTGGTATTTGTAGTCCCAATAAACTTCTGTTTCCATTCACCGTTCGGGTAGATATACAGTTCGATCTTTTTTGAAGCTTGTTCTTTTAGTTTCAGAGCTTCGAATATTTTGCGAAAATGGAATTCCGTTTCCACTTTTACCCGCCGTATCTCCTCTGCTGTAAAATCATCGGTGTGATAGTAAATGATAAAATGGGACGACTCAGATCGGCGTCCAAGGCGGTTTTGAATATCTTGTGCAGAAAATTCAAAACCCAACTCGGTTCGGAATAGATGAGCACCAACAATTAGTATCCCGCAAAAAATAATAACACTCCACAATGTTGCGTCAAACTTTACATTCCGTTTGATTTTCCGGAACATGTTCCTCCATTGACCGCCTGGAACATGGTGCCGCAACAAAACAAAAAATAGAGCAATGAACATCAAAGCAGCAAGAAAAGTGAATTGACGATATATCACCAGCATCGAAATGTCGGTGAGCGTTTCGTCATACGTGATGCCGGGGAAAAATCCGAGAATAAAATTATATGCGAACAACTGCGGCTGGGTATAGGTAATTGCGACAATATGCGTGAGCAACAATCCAATAACCATCAGAAAAACACTGATCCCTTTTCGAAACACTGTTCCGATCACCAAGGCAAGCGGTATCGAGAATATCATTGTCACAACCGGCAGCAGTACATAATAGAGCGCTCCTTTAGCAAATGCACAATTTTTTACTGAAAAAGCGTTAAAAGAGATGACAAGAAAGGGAATCAAAAGCAGAAAGAAATTCACTAACAGATAATCGCCGATGACAAACAGCCATGTCCTCCGAGTCAAAGGAGCTTCACGATGGTCTCGCAACCAGAGAATCGTCAACGTTCCGGAGATGACCGATGCGGGGATTGTCATGAGCGCAGAGAACTCGTATCCGAGATAATTGAAGAGAGGAACCTGCGTCATCGCACCGGAGAGGAGAAACAGGAGAGCTGCTGCAATTTGGACACGTGACGTTTTGAGATATGCCGACAATACACCGATCATAAGTGAAGAATACGAAAATTTTAGAAGAACTTCACGCAGCGTATTGCTGAGTAGTTACAGCGAAAATGGCCGGACGCCGTCCTTATCCACAATACTGATGACAAGAGGAACAGATTTCGGTTGTACAGAAGCAAATGTAAAGGCATTCGCTACACGGTGAATCACCGCCTCTACGGCAGCATCGTTATCGGTAAAACATTCGGCCACCACATCTCCGGCCTTAACATGATCTCCCGCCTTATTCTTTAAAAGAATTCCTGCCTTAGGGTCAATCACATCATCGACTTTTGTTCTTCCTCCTCCCAAAGAGATTACAGACAGTCCAAGTTCAAGGGAATCGATCGATGAAATGTATCCATCACGAGGAGCAGTTATTGTCACCCGATGCTTGGAGATCGGATACCGATCGGGATGGTGAAGATATGAGATTTTTCCCCCTTGCCGTTCAACTAAAGCGAAGAATTTTTTCTCGGCAAAACCGTTCTCAACCACCTCCCGGCAACGCTGTATGCCTTCTTCCAAATTTGCAGCTTTTTTTCCCAGCACTACCATCATTCCACCCAATACATAGGTCAGTTCCATAACATCGGCGGGACCGTTCCCTCGTAAACATTCCATCGATTCTACAACCTCGAACCAATTGCCAATCGCTTTGCCCAACGGCTGATTCATGTCGGTAATAAATCCGACAGTCTGCTTGCCGAAGCTTGTTCCAATCTCCACCAACGCCTGGGCAAGTTCGACGGATTGTTCATACGTCTGCATGAACGCCCCGCGTCCGGTTTTTACATCCAGTACCAGGGCATCAATCCCTTCCGCCAATTTTTTGCTCATAATACTTCCGGCAATTAATGGAATACATTCCACCGTTGCCGTTACATCGCGTAAGGCATACATTTTTTTATCTGCCGGCGCGATCTCTTTTGTTTGACCGATCATCACCAGACCAAGTTCGGCGATGACCCGACGGTATTCATTAATGGTCAGGTTCGTCTTGAATCCTGGAATCGACTCTAATTTATCAAGTGTTCCGCCTGTATGACCGAGACCGCGACCGCTGATCATCGGCACCGGTACGCCGCAAGCGGCGACGATCGGTGCCAGTGGAAGCGATATTTTATCACCCACTCCGCCGGTGGAGTGTTTATCCACTTTAACGCCGTGAATGGTGGAAAGGTCGATCACATCGCCGGAATGAAGCATCAACCGGGTAAACTCAGATGTTTCTTCCTTTGTCATCCCTTGGAAATAGGTTGCCATCAGAAATGCGGAAACCTGATATTCTGGTACGGTGCCGCGGACATAACCATCGATTATAAATTTTAGTTCGGCAGATTCGAGCACCGCACCATTTCGTTTTTTTCGAATAATCTCTACAACATTCATTGCTATCCTATTTTTCGTGCCGCAAGAAAAATGCCGGCGATTGTTTTCCCGTCCACAATTTCCTGTCGATCAATCATTGCAAACGCTTCACCGAGAGGCACCCGTAACACTCGTATCGATGCTTCGCCCTCTTCCAATGCTTGTCCATCCTTATGGTGATATAAATCGCGTGCGAGAAAGAGATGCAGGACTTCATTGCAGAAACCCGGAGTTGCGTACAACGCAGTCATTTTTTCCCAATGGCGTGCGGCAAATCCGGTCTCTTCCCGTAATTCTCTTTGTGCACAGATCAACGGATCTTCGCCGGCATCCAATTTCCCTGCTGGTAATTCAATAACATCTTGTGCGAACGGATGCCTGTATTGACGAATCAATAAAATATCGGAATTATCGAACAGACACAAGATTACCGCTCCACCTGGATGTTCGATAATTTCCCGCACTGTCGTCGTGCCCGAAGGATACTGCAGATGATCAACAGTGAGATCGATGATCTTACCGTGATATTTTTTTTCTCGTTTGAGAAGTGTGAAGTGCATCGGAGCTTTCATATGTCGTGCGTACATCGTACCGGGGGTAGGGAATTTCAATTTTTGCTTTGTTAAAGGAATTATAAATCCGAACCCGGATATTTTCCGCTGTCAGAAATTGATGTTTGAATTCCGATACTCGGCAAAAAAGACTGAAATGCAGGCCATAGTCCCCCAATTTCATTAAAAATACTTCAGGAGCTGGTGCCGTCAACACACTGGGATGAGATCGGGCAATCGACAACAATAATTCCTTCACTTTTTCAATATCCGATCCATACGCCACTGTGACTTCCACGACTACCCTAATTTCATTTCCTGGATATCCGAAATTGACAATCTTAGTTTTAATGAGTTCGTTATTCGGCACAATCAGCACATTATTATCGAAATCTAATATTTTCGTGCTACGAAGTCCTATTTCGTAAACATCACCTGTTTCACCAGAAGGAATTTTAACTCGATCACCGACACGGAAGGGACGGTCAATCATAATGATAAATCCGGAAATCATATTGGAGATAGTCTCCTGTGCAGCAAGACCGAGCGCAAGAGAGCCTGCTCCGAGAATTGTGATTAAGCTGGTGACGCTCTGACCAAAATGTTCGAGAACAACGATTGCTGTAAATGCAACAATAACAATTGAAACAACACGGTTGACCAACGGAATTAAGGTCAGGTTAAATTGTTCGTGTTTCTGTTTTTCGGAAATTGCTCTGATTCCATGAGAGATCACCGTTCGCACGGTGCGTGTAAGAACCGAAGCCACAATGACCACGGTGACCAGATAAAGCGCCATATCAGCATAGTCCAAGAACGACAGGAAAAACTCATTCTGTTTCGTAAGTCCCAGACGGAGTTCTTTCATTCCGAGATAAATACCGACTACCGATGACAGAGCAATAATTTTCGAGTTGATAATCGAGAGTATCTCGTCGTCCAGTTCAGTTTCTGTTTTGGAAATAATTCTCTTACCGATGAATCCCAAAATCCACTTAAGTATCTTGCCAACGGCAACGACAAGCATGTTGATGATAAAACCTAACACGGCGTGAAACAGAATTCTATTTCCTCCGGTAAGATTTTCTAAAATATTTGAAAGTGAATCAATCATAAAAGAAATAAAAAATCATCCGCAGGAAGTACGGCTCAATCGACCGAACCACCGCGGATGATTAAATAAATTGTGGATTATCAGCCCTGCAATCCTCTGCTTCCAGGTTTTGTAATTGGAACTGCTGTAAGCGATTCAGGAATCTCTTCTGCTGTATACGTCTGAACAACCATTTCCATCACCGAATAGAATTTTGCATCAAATTTCGCTTTCCCGTTACTGCGGTCAACAATACATCCGATACCAACCAGCGTTGCCCCGGCGTTGGTGACCAATTTACACACCTCATCAACGGAACCACCGGTCGTTACAACATCTTCCACCACCAGAACCCGTTCCCCTTTTCTGATTCCAAACCCGCGACGAAGTTTCATGTCGCCGTTTTCCCGTTCAGCAAAGATCGTCCGGACACCGAGTACACGCCCCACTTCGGTGCAGACAACAATTCCTCCAACTGCCGGTGAGACGACCACTTCCACTTCGCTATACTCGTAATGCTTTGCAATGTCGCCGGCGAGCAAGTGAAGATATTTCGGATACTGAAGAACTTTTGCGCACTGAAAATAATGGGGACTGTGAAGTCCCGATGTGAGCACAAAATGTCCTTCAAGGAGAGCATCCGTCTCTTTAAAGATTTGCAGTATCTGGTCCTTGGGTAATTTCATATGGTCCTTGATAGTGAATTATTGTTTACCATTCGTCTTCGAGTTCTTCCAGCTCTTCACGCAATTCTTTCGCTTCCTTTTCATCATTTTGCTCAATTGCAAGATCGATGCCAGACCGATAGATTTTTTTCGCTTCCTGGGTTTTATTCATTTTCCCAAATAATTGGGCCAGTTGATGATACGCAGGCAGATATTTCTCGTTGTGTTTAAGCAATTCTTCCAGTAGTTCGATTGCTGTCAGCGGTTCGTTAATACCGTTGTATTCCAGCGCAAGAGCATATCGAGAAAATGAATCTGACGGATCGTTTGCAATCATTGCTTTCAATTTTTCAATGCGTTGTTCGCTTGCCATGATTGGACCTATACTTATGATGATACGAGTGAGTTAATGTGGGCAGCGAGCGAGAAATCTTTCTCGGTCAGTCCCCCTTCGCTGTGCGTCGAAAGCGTCAGCGTCACCTTATTCCATCGAATTTCGATATCGGGATGATGATCCATTCTTTCTGCAATCAAAGCAACCGATTGAACAAATCCCATCGCATGAACAAAATCCTTTGCCGTTACAGTGCGATAAATGGCAACTCCATTCCGTTTCCATCCTTTAATAGAACGTAGCGCTCGAACGATTTGCAGTTCATTCAATACTGCCACGGAGTTGTTCCATACCAATGGTTGGTGATAAAATTAAGTGTTTGAATATAATTAAGTTTTTGCGAGGAAGCCAGGCGTAGAAACGCAAAATATGCCAAGAATTTAACTTGATTTTACCACTTCACTCGAAGAAATTAGGCTGAATCATCAAACAGTATCATATTGAAGTGGCCGTTGTCAAAAAAAACCATTCATACCACTAGTGAATTCGATAAGAGCACCGATAGAGTGAGGTGTTCGTTAAAACGATGAGACGATCATTCACAATCGTTGCATCAACAAATGGCTCGATGGAAGTAGCGCCAATAATCATCTTTGATACGATCGTCTGTTCCTTCAGGGTTTCCAGCTGAATCATTGTGATGAGTCGGGGAGACACAACTATCAATGTCCTTTCAAATGTCGAAACTGCATTCCATTCGATAGTCGAAGCGAGGGGAATTGACTTCAAATAATTCCCAAACATATCGTAAAGTAATATCTGATGGTCGTCCAGCACAACCACTTCATTATCTGACGTAACAGCAATATCCTTTGGTTTACGGATTCTGATATTGGACGAAGTGTAATTTCCGAATTCTTTATCAAGGAATGAACGAGAATTCAATTGCAGTACTCGTTTTCCATCTGCATCGAGGATATATAGTTCTCCGGTCGATGATACCGCACTAGCTATCGGTTGACACCTTCCTACACCTTCAATCGTCTCTTCATTATATTGCTGAATAAATTGAAGTTGTTTATCAAACCGCTGAATCCGTCTGTTATTATTGTCTGAAACAAATATATCCAGCAAAAAAGAAGTAGCAACATCAGAAGGAAAATCGAATGCCTCAGAGCTCCATCCTTTTCCTCCAATCGTTCTTACTATTGTGTTCTTATTGTTCACAACGTGTACTGAATTATCAGACACATCCGCAACATAAAGTGTTCCGTCAACTGAGGCAGCAATACTGGACGCCATTTTAAACAGTTGGCACCAGGATTCAACAACAATATCGGATAATGAATCACTCTGAAACCATAGAAAAACACAAATGAAAATTGACATGTTCGAAATATACAAAATATTTTTCGTTAGTTTTGGATCTGACTAAAAAACAAATGCCCTCGATTACTCGAGGGCATTTGTTAAACTGGTGAAGAGAAGACTCTTCCGTTATCCACGAAAGAATTACTTCAACAACATCATTTTCTTTACGCTCTGGAACGAACCGGCTTTCATGGTGTAGAAATACACACCGCTAGAAACCGATTTACCGGATGCGTCTTTTCCATCCCAACGCGCTTTAAATTCGCCAGCTGCATGAACTTCGTTAATCAGCGTACGAACTTTTTGACCCAACAGGTTATACACTGCAATTTCTACCGATGAATTCATCGGGACATTGTAGGTAATTTCTGTAGTCGGATTAAACGGATTCGGATAGTTTTGACTTAATGAGAACATTTCTGGAACAATACCATTATATGCGGATACCGAAGTAACCAACTTTAAGATATTGTTAACATATGAACCGCCGAATTTGCTGTTCACGTCGAAAATCCATGCATAACCCGGATCTTCATAAATGGTATCATACAGGGCAACCGATGTGTCGCTTCTGAAGTTCGTGCCAAGCGGTTCAAAAGCAAAGTAGAATGTATGCCATGAACCATCAGCAGCAGAATTTCTTACCGCAATCGGTTTGTTACCATACGTGGAATCTCTGAACAAGACTTTTGCAGATGCCGTCGGTTCAAGTTCATCCATCCAGTTAGCCCACAGTGAACTCACTTCAAAATAGATGTTATACCAATACGTTACACCTTTTGACGCCATATACGTGGGGATATAACCAAACACATCATCACCGATTGCTTTATCGGGGAAAATTCTCCACGGATTAGTTTTTGTTACTTCAGTAGGTGCAGCATAGTACGGATAATCTTGATTGATCAATGATTTTACACCAAAATATTTGGCGTGTGGGTCATCATCAAGGAATGTCGTATCAAGATATTTGCTGATGAATCCATGATCTTGATCAGCCATAAAATATACTTTTTTACTGGAAGGTGTTGCTGTAGACAACCAAGCAGCAGATTTTCCTGTCAAATCAGCTTTACCACCATCGCCAGCATATTCAAAAATGGCTTTAGTATAGAGATTATATAAATCCGGAATATCAGCAGTTCCATACGACGCTACATCCCAGATATCATAATATCGTGGTTCAGACACGGTATCTCGCATGTTATAAGCTCCAAGTGTGCCGAGCGAATTATTACCGGTATTTCTACCATTCCAAACAAACAAAATATCATATACTTTCTTGAAGATAGTATAAGTATATACCGATGATTCCGACATATTTTTATTAACGTCGTATGCTTTAATATAATATGATACAGTATCGTTTGGATTTGCACCCGGCAGTGTACCAGTATATGTAGAACCGGCACCGGTCATAGCGGAAACTTGCCATGCACCGTTTTTACCAATTTTTGCATACAATCGTACAGAATCAACACCGGCAGGTCCGCCGCCTGGGTTATCATCTGTAACAACTGCGTTAACAACACGTGAGGTAGTTTTTAATGTGGTAAATAAGCGATCCAAGCTAACAATTTTAGGAGCGCGATCTGTGGTATATTCAATAACAACGTACATACCCCATTCATAATCACCGCGAAGGTGCCAACCAGCATCGGCTGGGCCTGAACGGCCTGTTTCATAATATTTGAATGAGTGATACGGTGCGCCAGCTGATCCCGCCGACAAAATTTCCATACGGGTATCTGCTCCGGCACCGATATCGGATAATTTTGTGTCATTCGATAACGTAAAGCCGAATGTTTCGAAAGGGTTCACGTTCAATGAATCTCCCCAATCTTCCATCTTTATACCTTGCCAAACGTTGGAGTCCAATGTAACTTGCAATCCACCGACAAACCATGCAGCTTCTTTTGAGAACATATCAAAGCTATAGGTCACAGAGTCCGCTTTACCGTTGCTGTAGAACCATTGGTCACCCGTAGCCGGTTTAAATGGTTGTACACCACCGTCACCGTCCGACAGATCTTTATATGCGCCCAAATAGTTTGTTGCCGGAGAGGCAGCAAATTTTGCTACGCGGGAATCAACATGCCAAGCACGAATTGTTCCTTTGTTGATTACTCCACGATTTAAATAATTAGACCACCAAAATTCTTTCACCGAGCCGCCGGCCGGTGGTACGAACCATTGAAAAGCAACATCTTGGTGCGTCCATCCGAAGTTCACGGTAAGATCGGCATCGGAAGTATAATTCTTCAAAGTATCAATTAAGCCGGCGCTGTTGCTGGCTTTATAATACGATGCGCGTTGTTTTTCTAAACGCTCGATCGCAGTTTTCGCTGATTCCCCTTTTTTCAAAGGAATCGCTTCTTGCTTCCCATTTTCACCAATGCGAAGCAAAACGCGTTCGCCTGCGAATGCTGTTAAGCAGAATGCCGAAAGCAAAAATAGAGTAAAGAGTTTTTTCACCATAGAGGTTACTCCTTGTAGGTTATGAGATATGTGGATTGTGATGCTTCAACGATGTTATTTAGCATAAATATCATATAAATGCAACATAAATTTCAACAGTTAAAATCCCAATTTGACTGAAAACACATGGTTTGCATCGAAAAATTTTGCATCCCTAAATGCATAATCAAACGTAAAATCTAAACCGTCAAAATTCTGATTGATGCCTGCTCCGAATGTTGCACCAAAGATATAGGAATCGATATAACTGTCCTGCGAAAGATTATATCCTCCGCGAACAAAGAACGAATTATCCCAAACAAATTCAGCTCCGAGCTTATACTCATCATCAGAGAGGTTTTGATTTTGGAAAATGGAAGCAAGATTTACATGACTCTGTTCATTCAACGGCATTTTGTAAGCAAACCCAAGTTCGATTACCGACGGCAATTCAGCCCGGGCTGCTTCTAATTTATAGAATGAACTTGGCCGCAACAATTCATCAATCTGACCACGACGGATTAATCCTGAGCCATCATACTGCATTTGTGGTCCGATGTTCTTCACTGCCACGCCTAAATCAAGCCCGCCAACATTGGCAAAGTTTTTATACTGAACACCAAAATCAAAACCAATACCGTTGGAGCTCACACGGTCGATTTGTTCCGACACAACATTGGTTGTTATACCAATTGAAATACGGTCGGTAAAAGCGCTGGAATATGTGAGTCCGAAACTGGAATATCGTGGAGTAAAAGTTTCTCCAGTGCCATCCGGAGATGTTTCCGTGGTAACGGCAATATCGCCAATCGAAAGACTCTTAATTGTTATTGCCAGCGTACCAAAACCTTCAAAGGTACTGCTGACACCGACAAAATCGACCCCAATATCGGCAATATAATTCATGTGAGAAAAGATTGCTTCGCTCTGTTTTTTGCTCCATGCAACGCCTGCCGGATTATAATAGACAGCTTCAATACCGTATGATGACGCAACGGTAGAACCGCCCATTGCAAGGTCACGACCACCAACTGGTATCAGCAGCCACGGTGCCGCTGATGTTCCCGCTTTATCACCTCGGCCGGCTAGGCCAAGGTGAAAACATGTTACGGTAGCAACAAGGAGCAACAGCGAGAGTTTTTTAATAGTCAACATTGATATACTCCCCTTCAAGAAAATATTTTTTGTTTTCATAATAGGTCCTCTCGCGGATTAGAAGTTATCCAAGAATTGCTGTTCCATGATAATGGCAGATTTAAGAATTTTCACTCCCAAATCTCCCATATCAACGTGCACCAGATAAATTCCGCTTGCCACCGGAAGTCCTTTGTGGTTTGTCAAATCCCAATCGATAAATTGCGTCGGACCAGTTTTCTCGATTGTTTTCACCAACGTACCGGCCAGGTTAAAGATTCGAATTGTCGCTTTTTCCGGTAGATGATTAAATGTTACAAACCGTGCTTCGCGTCTTCGTTCCGAACTATTTACTGCATAATACGGATTGGGGAATACGTTTACTTTGCTTACTTCCGATTTAGCTGCTGACACGATACCGGTCTTGTACGAATTCAATTGGAATCGACGTCTGTCTCCAATTTTTGCAGTCTTATTCGGAGCAAAACGTACTCGAACTCCAGCCGGCGGTGGATCGCTATTACCTTTTTCGTTCACAAACGAAATATCCTTCAGGATATGATCTGTGCCATTTATATACCGAGCAATAATAGATTTAGTTTTCGGTGGGAAAACGGCATTTGTTCGAGCATAATACGATATGGTATCTCCACTGGACGCAACATCATTGCAAACACCGATAATTTTATTGAAGACTTGTTTACCGTTGATCGGAGTATTCCACTTTGTGTTCCAAAGAGTATCGGTAGAATCAACAATTGCCATCACACGAGTGGTATCCTTGAAAATAGCAAATGGTACTCTAATAGCTTTGGAATTTGCCGGTAATTTTGCAGCAGTAAACGCCCAATTGATATCATTATTAAATTCAATAAAGATATCGGATTCGTTGTCTTTTGCACCAGCAAATTGTCCGAGAGGACCCAGGACGCTATACGCTTTCGAAGGATTTGCATTGTCAAGAACAGATCCCTTTCCTGGCGCTATTTCTTCTACGCTTTTTGGCCCTTTAGGTGAGGGCACAGCAAAGAAGTTAAGTCCTAAATCCGGGAATCTATGAGCAGTGTACGTAGCTTTAATAGACGGAGCCGGTGGTGAATAAGGTCCCTGTAAAGCAGTACGAGCGAAAAGACCTGTGGAAATGTTATCCCGAATCTCTCCACCCGGACGTGCTGCAGTGTGAACATTCACATACAGATTTCCGGCAGTAAAATCATCCAGTAACGAATCTGGAATTACCCAAGCAGAATCAGAAACTCCATTGACGAAAGTGCCAAGTTTGTGAACAGTGCCGCCAACTACTCCTCGCGCTCCCTTATGGATATGAGCTGCAGTAATTGGGCCCGACAAACCTTGTACAGAAACGCGATACTTCAACGAAGTTTTGGCGTCATTTAATGTAAACCGTCCGAAACCTTTGGCATTTGGCCTCGATGAATCTGCCGGCACTTGATTTGTGGCGCGTAAGTCTGCAAAGACCGACGTCATATCTGTTGATTTATCGTCAATCTTCACTATTGTGTAATTTGGAGGAGTTGATGTACCTCCATACCATATTTCAAACACACCACCATTTTGCACCGTTGGATTAAAAATTTCTGCTCCGATGGATGCATCATTATCACCGTTCTCCAGTGTAGAAGGTATAGTGACCACATCATTAACCGTATATGGATGCACTATACCCGGATTCGGCGTGTGCGGAACGATAACCGCTATGTTCGGAGTACTTTCGAACGATTTTGTTACCAGCAACGGATCAGGATTAAAGTTATACGCCGTAATAGCAAAGAAATATTGCTGTCCGTTTACCAACGGTTTATTTCTGATCTCATCTTTTGTGATATACAAATACCGGGTTAATCCGGAATTCTTTCCGACTTGAACCGGTTTTGTCAATATTTGTCCCGAACCTTCATCAAAATCTTCTTGAGATATTGTCGAGGGATCACCCGGCAAATCGTAGGTAGCAAGTTTTTTCGCATTGCTCAAAGGAGATGTTGCTGAAGGTAATTGATAAACGTTATACCCTTCAAACACAAAACCTTTCGAATTTGAAGTTTCTGTTTCCACTACGGCAACACTGTCTCTTTCCCATTCCAGAACAATGCCTCTATCAAGTTCTACATACGTAAATTTCGGTTCCTTCGGCGGCTTTGGAAGATTAAAGAGATTATTATACGCCGCTTGAGTTGTTTTATCGTAGAACTTTAACACCTTAATACTGGAAATGTAATCAGATCCTACGCCGCCAATCAGAGCAGACACGAGTTCTTGGGTGTCTCCAAGTGCCATATTGAACGGACCAGACGTTAACAAAATACGGCGATCGCCAGGCTTTTCAACAAGTCCATCAATCCAGCGGGGATTTTTGTTTGGATTACTATTGTCTTCAGGATTTCCACTTAACCAAAAAGTAGTTGAATCTTTTGTCACCGGATCAATCAATTTACCCGGGTATGGGGGCGGTTGTGGCGTTGGCGGTCCGCCGAGGAACATACTATACCATTGCCACGAACCATTCAAATTGAATCCGGGATCAGTATAATTTCCACTTCCGGCAAAATAGATGAACGATGTCATCGGAAGATTTTTTGCACCAGGACGATATTTAAGATCAAATACCGCTGTATCAGTAGCCGATAATACTTTAGGACCTTGCAAGAAATCAAACCCAGCGGCCGGAGGTGCTATACTAAATTTCCGATATTCCTTGTCCTGCGTTGTTGAGTTATAGATATATCCTAAACTCAAAGAAATATCGCAACCGGCGTAGTCATCACCTGCATCACCGAGATCCGGATCAGACCATTGGCACAAATACATATTGGAAATAGTGCCGTTTGCCGGTGTTGTTGCATGACCTTTATAAATCAATTTAAATTTTTTGAACAACATATTGCCCAGTGCATCTGTGCGATTGTAGCCCCAGATTGTCACTTGCATTTCCAATCCGAGCGGTTTAGTTTTCCATGGTGAATCACCAGCGCGGATATCGTTCGCAACATACCAAATAACCTGGTCAGCATCCGCCGCACCGGGCGTTTCTCCGTCAAGCTTACTATTCTTATTCACATCTTCGCCGACATCAAGCACAGCATTCTGATTTACGTCTTCACCCCAGTCAAGCTTTTTATTGTTCGCGCCGACCAAGTTTAAATTTTCATCAAGATAGCCGATATCGTAAAAGGGAGCACCTTTTTTCCATGGCCATTCCTTCCAATCGGTAGCATATTGGGTGCGTACTGCGCCGATTTGTCCATCGGATACAGAGCTTAGTGCAATTGAATTGATTTCAGCAGCGTCTTGTTTCAGATCCGCTGTTGCATAATCCCTGCGCACTCTCCAGATACGAACATCGGCAGCAGTCGGATCTTCAGTAACCCCAGTGCGGTACCCTAAAATTGCTCCCGGACTTGTACCGGAATTATAACTCTGTCCGCTCACCCTTGGTTGATTACTTGCCATTGCAGCATCGTTGGAATACCCTCCCCACATTAAACCGGAAGAGAATATTGCCGTTGTAGTTCCCCGGGGATATGTCAATCCTGAATTACCGGTGAAGGGATTTTGCTCTTGTTTTCCGTTCGATTCATACCAGGACGACATTCTGTTGATATTTAACAACGTGGCGTTCGGTTGACCCGATGATTTCATGAAGCTTCTATTCGAGTTTCTCGATCCATCTGGTTCCTTCGCGAACATCATTGCGGCAATGATGCACACAAGACCAACAGAGCGATAGAGATATTGTAATTTCTTCATTATATATACTCCGTTAATGTTATTAACCATTAATATTCTTCAACAACTAAAGTTCAAGTCTCATACCAAAACGAATCTGTCGCGGGGTGCCAAACAAATTATTCAGTGCGACATTACGATAATGCATTCCATTACGCAGATTCGCATTTCGATATAGTTCTTCGTACCCCGGACCATTACCGGCAACAATGCTTGCACTGAGCTCTGGATTGCTTAAGAATCCATCGTCATATGCATTTCCAGTCCGCCGGTACACGTTAATCACGTTTTTAGTATTGAGCAAGTTTTGTACATAACAGTATATTTCGGCGGTGACGCCGGCAATGTCAAAACCTTTATACATTCTCAAATCCAAATTCGAATTCCAAGGAGTTGTAGAAGAATTAATTGCTTCCAAAGGATTACTGTTACGAGCATCGTTTTCAACAAGTGCTCCTGTCTGTGCATCTTGTTGTCCAATACTACCCGATGAACGAGTAAACGGATGGCCGCTATTGAAGGAAATCAACATATTCATACCGAACTGTTCTAATACTGGACCGCCATCATCTTTTCCAAATGCATAGTCCAAATTAATAGATCCTCTATGTGTTTGATTGAAGTCCAACGGAGAAATAATTGACGGATAGAGTGTTCCGTTTTCAACCGAAGAGACCGCTGCACCCGGCGATGAACCTGTGCCTTGCGCGTCCGAATATGTATAGTTAATTTGCGCACGTAATCGATTGATCCGGCGCAACCGAAGAGTTAATTCCACACCTTTGGTTGTTACAAAATCTCCGTTAACGTACGAGTTATATCCCGACGCCGTGGCTTGGGGTGTTGTAGCGATTCGTTTAATCTGGATCTGCCCCTGGATATCTTTGTAAAAGCCTGTTATGTCAAACGCTGCATTTTCAGTAAATTGTTGCGTGAATCCCACTTCGTATTGTGTTGTACGCGTTGGCTGAATATTGTATCCAACCGGATTTGAAATAAAATTACCACCGCTGAAAATTGTCGCTTGCGATCCGCGTCCACGATAAATTAAATTCAAACGAGGCGCCTGGAGAAATTTACCCCATTGTAAATGAAACACTGTTTTATCAGAAACCGGGAATGAAAAACCAAGACGAGGACTAATGCCAACAAAAGGATCGGATTTAGCAATACCGGTTGCCAGCACCATTGGATACGACGCTGCAACTGAATTATCAACGGAAGGATTATCCGGTCCCTCAATCACACCAGGGGTTGTCGGATCGTCGACGAATTTAATATCATCATTATCAATATAATCCAAACGGATACCCGCATTCACAACGAGATCGGAATATTCCAATTTGTCCTGAATATATGCACCGATATAACGGGGAGTTTTTGGCCCGTCAATATTATCTGCATCATCAATCTCATTCCCATACATATCATAGCCGTAGAAGTTACCACCGGCATTGCTCGCAACCAGAACATCTCTGCGTTCACCCGGCGTACGAGCATCATCAGGATTGGACCGGTAGTAACCCAGCAGTCCAATACCTCCCTGAGTAAAATTCCTCACAGTATATTGTTCGATTGAGGCACCCAGTTTCAGTTGGTGTTCAGAATTTACCTGACTAGTGATATCAAACGATACACCGACCTTATCCTGCTTTCCTTTCGTATAATTTGTCTGAACTTCACCCGGTTTGTCAAACGTAAAATCATACAATTCATACGATGCGGGATCAGTATAGTAATTTCTGAAAGCAAATCCGTGTTTTGTATTTTCAATACTATCAGCATATAATAGAATATTATCGCCGTAATACGGATCGTATGTTTTATTTCTGTCATCCAAATAACTGAAGTTCAAATCATACGATGTTGCCGAGCTCAGAATATGTGTGAGTTTTGCATTCAACAAGAGATTGCTATTCTCAGTAATTCCAAGTCTACTCATATTGTAAATATTCGTGATTGGATCGGTATTTTTTTGCTCACGCTGGTGAGAAAAAGATCCTCCTAAACGGACAATAATAGGATTAAAATCGAATGTGAGTGTTCCGTTTGTTGTATATCTATTTCTCAATTGCCCTGGTATATTACCAGGTTTTATCTCTAACAATGGAACCACTTTATCGACTCCATTAAATAATGCATCGGGTTTGGAATTCGGAAGGTTCTTCATTGTAAATCCATCCCAGAACCGCACTTCGACATCGCGTTGAAACTGGTTTTCACCAGCCACAAAAAACTTTACATTACTAACGCCGGGAAGAGGACCACCCACCGTCATAACATAATTGCTGTAACCGTATGAATACGTTCCAAATTTTCTTTCAAACTGATCCGTGAAATTATCTGTCTCAGCTTGAATCGAGACTTTATACTCCTGACTTCCGGCACGCAACGATTGACGGACGATACCGGCGTTGGCTCCACCGTATTCAGCCGTGTAACCTCCAGCCTGCACTTGGAATTCTTCCAACGCTTCCGGGATAATTGTCGTCAAGTTGGTTCCATCAACGACACTGCGGGAACTCGCACCTTCCACGTAATATCCCACTTCGTCATTTCTGCCCCCGCGAATATATAAATTGCCATTCTGCAGAACAACGCCGGCAGACAATACAACTGCCTGTTGCACGCCTCGCACCGGTAATTTCTGAATATCCTCTTGCGTACCGATACGCACCGCATTGGTTGCATTTTTATTTACTAGCGGACGGTCTTGAATAATCACCACTTCGTTCAATTGAACTTCCGTTGAAGTAAGATTAAAGTTCACTTCACTCGTTAAATCATCATTCACTTTAATATTGTTGATAATAACATTTTGATATCCGAGGAATGACACCCGTAACGAGTATGTTGCCACAGGAAGATTCAGAATGATATAGTTACCATCAATATCCGTCACAGCACCATAGTTTGTCCCGACGACCACGACACTGGCACCCACCAGGGCTTCTTTGGTCTTTTCATCGACGATGCTTCCACGAATTTTACCCGATGCCATAAGCTCTGCCGAGCAGAACAAGAGAGAGCCTATCAACAACAGATATAATTTATACTTCATAGATCCTCCAAAAAATAATTTATTCAGAATTTTTTTGCGCGTTAATGAGTATATTTTTGTGTTGATCGTACTCCGGCACTGTCTAGAACTACGACAGAATATGTTTTTGTTTTCGAAACAGTTACCGATACGCTATCAACGGCTTTTCCATCGTACTGGATGAAAAATTTGTACGTGGTGTCATTTTTACATTTTAATACTCTGCTGACACCTTCCCCAAACTTCACGCGGGGAATTATATTATTGCCCGCCGAAGACGTTCGAATGGCGACACCGGTGTCCTTGCCCATATCGGGATACGCATTGACAAATTTCACAATGGCTGAATCTGTTCTTCCTACCGGCTGGAACAACAATCGTTCCTGTGTATTGGCGAATTCAATATTCCCAAAACGCGCCAAGCCGCTTTCATTTTGCTCCAGCGCCTTTTTACGACCGACAAAATACATCGAGTATTGACGTTCACTCTCGATTGTTGTTGTGATGGAATCAATCGTTATTTTCACCGTATCTGGAGTCACAGTAATGAATTTTACCGTGCGTCCATCACGTGTTGTATCGGAGACCAGACGTGCAGTAACGGAATTCCCTTTGATGGAATCACGATATGTTGTGACGAGCGAATCAATTTTTACTACTGTAATTGAATCGATTCGCACACCTTTCCCTTTAAGAGTGAACAACCGGTTACCGGAAGCGATGTCGTAATAACTTGTCGTCGATCCTCGCGCCATCGTCTTTTTGAACGAACCGTCTACATAAAGGTCATATGATTGAGCAAAATCCACTTGATACCGACGGTACCGACTCACTGTGATAGTTTGATCGTATGTAATCTTAGTACGAATACTATCAGTGCCGCTAATTAAGACGGTCTTTAAGATCGAATCTTTTTTGATATACGTGATTTTTGAAATCGGGTATGCTATCGTATCCACACTTCTGCCGGCGTGGAAATATTTTATAGAAGAACGATAGTTTGGAGGAGTTGGTCCGTTGGTAGGTGTATCAACACAACCAACCAAGGAAAAGGTTGCAATCAATGCAACAAAATAAAACAGACGCTGTCCGTTCAAAAGCATTGGTGGGGTCTCCTTATGTTTTTTGAACTAAGTGATTATTGAGTGTATATTTGCAGTAAACAATGTTGAAGTGAGTATCAAATTTTTTCGATAACAATTCTTTCAATATTTATTTACTATTTGATTAATGAATTGAATATAAAGACAGCGACTTCAATTGTCAAGCGTCACATCACTTTTGTTCATTATTTCCCATAGTCTTAAACAATTGTACTAACCAGAATATTTGATGTTATTCAGTCAATTTTCATCACTTCTTGAAGCATTTTGACCCATCTTTACACCTGTTCATCCCAAATTGGTGTTGTACCAATCCGGTTGTCATTATTTTTGTTTGTCATTTTACTGATACAACCAACCAACTACCAATTCAGGGAGGATCGCATGAAACTCAATAAAAAGGAAGTGGCGCAAAATTTAAGACTGTTCGGTTATAAGCGCTATGGAACGATGAAAAAATTTGCCGAAGCACTCGATATGAATCCATCTACATTATATTCGGGATATCTGAATGGTAGAAGCTTGCCTGGTCCTGTACTGTTGGTTAAATTGATCGATCTCGGATGCAACATCAATTGGCTACTCACGAGCAGGGAAACGCCATTCGCCGCAAACCAAACAACAATCGTCAATGCAACAGACGATGAATCTATCCGACAACGTGTACCACTCCCACGTACAGTGCTAAACACATCACAATTTGTCGATACTAAAAAATCGAACGGTGTGTTTGCTGATTCCAGACGCTAACGTTCAGCCGGTGTTTCTTGCAACCATTGATTACACTTTAAGAACAGACCGACTCTCGACAATGACGACAAAAACGTATTGGCAAAAATATCGAACCGAGTTACTTTTTTATTTTGGCTTCCTGTCAATTCTGGGGATTGCTTTTTTTCTTCAGGCAATTTATGCCGATTCGTATGATGCCACTGCTCCTACACCTACAACAAATGAAGTAATTAATGTGTTCGTAGACCGTGTTATTGCGGCATATTTGTGGTTGATGCTCACGCCTTTAATCATCTGGTTTGCCGAAAGAATTTCCGATAAAAAGCTTCCGTTTCTCGTCACCGTTGTATTCCATGTTTTCGCAGGTTTGTTTTTCACGCTCATCCACATTCCGATTTATACAACGTACATTTACGTTGTACATTCATTTATTCCATGGATGTACGGCGGTATCTTTGAAAAGATGCCGGATGTTTCATATATCGATTATGTCTCCACTTCGCTGACAAAAGTAAACCATGTTTATCGTCTGCTCTATTACAGCATCATTATTGCCATCCATTTCGCTTTCGACTATTTTCGAAAATATTCCGAGCGGGAATTGCGCGCATCGCAACTGGAAATCCAATTGAAAGAGGCGCAGATACGTACTCTCCACCAGCAGTTGCAGCCACATTTTCTCTTTAATACACTCAACGGCATCTCTTCATTGATGTATCAAAGCGTGGAACAAGCAGATAAGATGCTTACCTATCTCGGCGATCTATTACGAATTTCGTTGGAGCGAATGGACGTGCAGGAAGTCCCCTTGAAAGACGATATCGCATTCATCGAACGGTATTTGTTGATTGAGCAAACACGGATGGGGGACCGGCTTATCGTGAAAACAAATTTCCAACCGGATACGCTTGATGCGTTGGTTCCATGCATGATGACACAACCGCTGCTGGAAAACGCAATAAAACACGGTATAGCGCCGTTGGCTAGACAGGGAACCATCTCCGCATCATCCTGGAGAGTTGCCGAGAAGCTATTTTTGCAAATTGAAGACAGCGGACGCGGATTTGGCGAATCACTTGAACAAAACCTCACTAAAGGGTATGGAATTAAGAATACCCTGGAACGGCTCACCATTCTCTATGGAAATAACTATTCCCTTACGTTTTCCAACAAAGAATCAGGTGGGTTGCGTGTAACTCTTTCCATCCCCTTCCGTATGTTCACAGATTAATAACTACCGTACTGTACAACAAATTCACCTTTTGCGACACTCTCTATTATGATTCGCGCGATTATCGTAGATGATGAACCACTGGCTCGCGAGAAAGTGCAGCTGTTTGCAAACGACGAATCCGATATCGAGATTGTTGAGCTTTGCACTAACGGACAAGAAGCTATCGCTTCGTTTCATCGACACAAACCCGACCTGCTCTTTCTTGACATTCAAATGCCGGAAATAAATGGTTTCGATGTGCTAAAGCATCTTCAGTTACATCCTCCTTTGCCGGAGATCATTTTTATTACAGCATACGACGAATTTGCCCTACGTGCATTTGAATTCCATGCATTAGATTATCTGTTGAAACCGTATGACCGGGAGCGTTTCACTAAAGCGGTTGCTTACGCACGTAACTTAATTGCATCCCGCCCACAGTCGGATGTTACTACCGAACAAATTAAGGCGCTACTGGATTCGTTGAAGCAGTCTCCCTCCAAACTTGAACGACTGATAGTAAAGACGAACGGGAGGATAATATTTTTACGGATTGATGAGATTGATTGGATGGAGGCGGCGGGAAACTATATTAAACTGCATGTCGGAAACGAAACGCATCTAATGCGCGAGACAATGAATAAAATGGAAGAGCAATTAAGTTCTCAACAATTTATCCGAATTCACCGCGGTACGATTATCAACATTGCAAAGATAAAAGAACTGCAGCCATATTTTAACGGCGAATACAAAGTGACGCTGCAGAACAATACAACAGTCATTCTCAGCAGAGGATATCGCGATAACTTCACAACCGTACTCGGGAAACCGCTTTAAAAAATACACAACCCCCGAATTACCAGGGGTTGTCGTCAAACAGAATATCAACAACAATTACAATGTTACCACTTTCGCATTAAAGACTCCATCCAACAATGCTACTTTTTGCAACACTGCATCCGGAATCGGTGTATCCACATTTACCACAGTTAATGCACGTTCACCGATACCCGAACGTCCCAATGATAATCCGGCGATATTAATATTCGCTTCGGCGAGAATCATGCCGACTTTCGCCAGCATACCGGGACGATCGACATTTGTATAATAGAGAAACGTTCCATCGGGATTTCCTTCGATGGAATATTTATCCAACCGAACAAACTTTAAGTGTTTTCCTCCAAAGACGGTGCCGGCAAATGTCCGCTGTTCCGATTCGGTTGTATAACCGATCGTAAGGAGATTTGCATAGTCGTCCGATTCGGAGATTTTCTTTTCACTGATACGGACACCCATTGAATGGGCAAGCACGGGGGCATTGATATAATTAACCGGCTGGCTCATTAATTTCGAAAAGATACCGCGCAAGACACCGGCTTTAATCAACTCGGAATGTTTATGCAACAATTCACCGCTCAAATCGATCGACAATTCTTTTAACTGCCCTTTCATCACCTGTGCCTGAAGTGACCCAAGTTTTTCTGCAAGCGCAAGATACGGTTTGATTTCATTCGGAACACCTGCCTGCAACGCTGCGGCATTAACGGCACCGACAATTCCCCGGTCCTTCAATGCATCGGCGATCTGTTCTGCAATTTGGATCGCTACTTTCTCCTGAGCTTCTTCCGTTGATGCTCCCAAATGCGGAGTTGCAACAACTTTCGGATGTTTCGCCAGAGTGAAATCTTTCGGCGGTTCTTCTACGAAAACATCCAGTGCAGCACCGGCAACATGACCGCTCTCCAGCGCTTTTAACAACGCTACTTCATCAATAATACCGCCACGTGCGCAGTTGATCAACCGAACTCCCTTTTTACATTTTGCGATAGTTTGCTCGTTCAACAAACCCCGCGTTTCATCGTTTAACGGAGTATGTACGGTAATAAAATCCGACCGGCGGTAGATCTCATCAAGTGTAACAAGTTCTACATTCATTTTTAGGGCAACATCTGCGCTCATCACCGGGTCGAATCCGATCGTGGTCATACCAAACGCCTGAGCACGGGTTGCGACTTCCCGTCCGATTTTTCCCATGCCAACGATACCGAGCGTTTTCCCGTACAATTCCGTACCCATAAATTTCTTCCGATCCCAACGTCCGGCAACGAGACTGGCATGAGCATTCGGGATATTCCGAGCAACAGCCATCAGCATGGAAAAGGTATGTTCCGCTGTTGACAGTGTGTTGCCCCCCGGAGTGTTCATAACAATAATACCTTTACGCGATGCAGCCGAGGAATCAATATTATCAACACCCGCTCCGGCGCGGCCAATCACTTTCATCGCCGTTGCTTTCTCTATTATATCGGCTGTCACTTTGGTGCCGCTGCGAACGATCAGCGCTGAATATTCATGAATAATCTGCTTAATCTCTTCGGCCGGAAGTCCAGGCTTAAGATCTACTTGGAATCCTTCTCGGGTAAGAATATCCACACAACTCTGTTCAATGGGATCTGTAATCAGGATTTTCATATTGGTTGTCGTAAAAATACGTTCCCCAACCAGATGGTCGGGGAATCGTTGAAGTGAATAAAATAATGTTATTTCGTCATCAATGAATTCAGCGTCGCTTTAACGCCGGAACCCATTTCAAAGGTATATCCACATTCCTTCAGCGTCATTTCCAATGCACCAATCATGGTGATCATATCCAGCTCATCATAATACCCAAGATGGGAAATACGGAAGATCTTCCCGACAAAATCATCCTGTCCGCCGGCAATGGTGATTCCGTATTTTCCTTTTAAAATTTTATTGAACTGTTTCCATTCAACACCTTCCGGCACCCATACGGGTGTCACGGCAAACGATGGGAATTCCGAAAATAGTTTCAATCCAGCACCGACAACTCCGGCACGAATAGCATTGGCGAGACGTTTATGCCGCGCCCAAACGTTTTCGATTCCTTCTTCGCGGATCTTCTGGAGTGCTGCATCGACACCAATTACCAAAGAGACTGCAGGTGTCCACGGTGTATCATTGTCTGCATAAGACTTTAAGGCTTTTTTCAAATCAAAATAAAATTTCGGAAGCTTCGAACTGTTCATTGCTTCCACGGCGCGTTTGCTAACGGCAACGAACGCCAATCCTGGAGGAATCATTAACCCTTTTTGTGAACCGGTGACACAAACGTCGATGCCCCAGTCATCAAACCGCATTTCATGCGCGCCGACCGCCGTGATACCATCGACACAGACCAGTGCATTAGAATTTTCCCGAATTAATTTTGACAATGCTTTTACATCCGTTGCCGCACCAGTGGATGTTTCGGAATGAACGAGATAGACTGCTTTCGCATCAGGATTCGCTTTCAGCGCCGTAAGAATCTGCTCTTCCGTTGGTGCTTTCCCCCACTCCACTTTAATCTCAACCACATTCAGTCCGAAGACTTTCGGTAATTTTACCCAGCGTTCTCCGAATTTTCCTCCGTTTGCAGTGATAATTGTATCGCCGGGGGAAAATAAACTGACAAAAGTTGCTTCAACGCCGCCCGTTCCGGAAGATGTTAAAGTTAATACTGGTTGTTCTGTTTGGAAAAGATATTTTAGATTTTGATTTACGCGGGTGAGTATTTCGTTAAATTCAGGATTCCGATGATGAATGATTGGCTCAGCCATTTTCAGCATCACAGTTTCCGGTATCGGTGTTGGTCCTGGGGTAAATAATCGCTTTTTCATAAGTATGTGCTCCTCACAATAGATGACTGTAAGAACGGAATGGTGCGGGGTACAACAATGACGCTTGGAACGATGATTACGCTACTGCTGTCACAAGCTTGGACAAAGGGAGTTCCTTCTCTTCAATCTGGCGATCGATAGTCTTTAACAATTCCATACGTCCATCGCCAGTAACTGCAGAGAACGGTTGGATGCCCACGAGGTGGTTATATTTGCTCAGTTGAGCGCCGATGGTGTTCATCTGCATAACGAGCTTGTTTTTCGGCAGCTTATCCGCTTTGGTGAGGATGAGCAGGAACGGCACCTTGTAAAAATCCAACCACCCCATCATAGTATTATCCAGTTCGGTCGGTCCCAGCCTCGCATCAACGATTTGAATTGCGAGCGCAATCTGTCGGCGTGTATGGAAAAACTCTTCGATCATTTGCGTCCAACCAGCTTTCACATGTTCGGCTACTTTCGCATAACCGTACCCTGGAAGATCGACGAAATAGAGTTCTTTGTTAATAAGATAGTAGTTTAACTCACGAGTTTTCCCAGGCGTCGCACTAACGCGCGCAATGTTTTTGCGATTGCAAAGCTTATTCAGCAGTGAGGATTTGCCGACATTCGAGCGGCCAATAAAGATAATTTCGGGAAGGTTGGTCTTCGGTAGCTGTTTTAAGTTTGCAACACCAACAACAAAATCAACAGTAGAAATTTTCATACTCAAAACACACGAAATGATGATTCACGATGAAGAACAAGGGATAGCGTCTGCTATCCCTTGATGACTGCTGTTATTCTGCGGACACTGTTGATACTGGTTCCGCCGGTGTTTCACTTTTCGCTTTTTTCTTCTGATTGATGCGGGTACGGCGATCTTGTTTCTTTTTCACCGGTTCTGCCGGAGCATCCATTCCAAGAGCAAAATCAACAAGCTCAATCATTGCAACATGCGCACCGTCGCCGAGCCGCTGGCCGAGTTTAATAACGCGCGTATAACCGCCGGGACGCGAGGCTACTTTCGGAGCAATCTCTGCGAACAACATTTTCACAACTTCTTTATCGTTAATATGCCGAGCAACTTCTCTGCGCGCATGCACGTTTTTCGGTCCGCCTTCTACTTCTTTCGCAACGGCATTCTTCGCGCGGGTGATCAATTTTTCCACAACCATACGCGTTTCTTTTGCTTTGGCCAATGTTGTCTGGATCCGTTTGTGCCTCAGCAAGGATGTTGAAAGGGAATTCAACAATGCTTTACGATGGCTTGCCGTACGCTGTAATTTTCTACCTGATCGTCCGTGTATCATTTCAATTCTTCCTTTTAGTCGCTGTCTTTCAAATATTTATCGACATCCATGCCGAATGTAAGGTTGTTTACTTCAACGATTGCCGATAATTCAGCAAGCGATTTGCGTCCGAAATTACGGAACTTCAACAATTCTGCTTCATCTTTACGGACAAGATCACCGAGCGTTTTGATATCGGCAGCGCGGAGGCAATTATGCGAACGAACGGATAGTTCAAGTTCGTCCACCGGCGTTATTAAGATCTTCCGGATGCGAGAAATCTCTTCGTCACGTTCATTGTCTTCTTTTTCAGTTTCCTGAGTCGCATCAAAGTTGATGAAGAATTGTATATGATCGCGCAATACTTTTCCGGCATAGGCAACGGCATCTTTCGGAACGATTGACCCGTCAGTCTCCACTTCCAGCACCAGTTTTTCATAGTCAGTCTGTTGACCGACACGTGTTGATTCGACGTTATAGCGCACATTGACGATCGGAGTAAAGATCGAGTCAATCGTGATCATTCCCACCGGCTGGTCGGGAAGTTTATTTTCTTCGGCAGTAACATATCCTTTTCCGCGGCCAATCCGAAACTCGATTTCGAAATCGGCATCTTTGTTCAGTGTTGCAATATGCAGGTCAGGATTAAGAATCTCAACTTCCGGACTTGCTTTCTGAATGTCGCCGGCAACAAATTTCCCTAGTCCTTTCAAGTGCACCGTCACTTTACCAACTTTTTTGTTGGTTGCTTTCAGACGCACTTGTTTCAGATTCAGGATCATATCGGTGACATCTTCTACTATTCCGGTCAATGCGGTAAATTCGTGTACGATTCCTTCGATACGAATCGCCGTGATTGCATAACCGGGAAGCGAGGAAAGAAGAACGCGGCGCAAAGCATTGCCGATTGTCACTCCATATCCTTTTTCCAGCGGTTGAACGATAAACCGACCGAATCGGTCTGTGGAGGAAGATTCTTCCAACACCACATTATCCGGCATTTGAAATTGTGTATTGCTCATAGTTTGGTTCTCACCAAGTAAAGAAAAATATCGTATGGATTATTTCGAGTACAACTCGACAACGAGCTGCTCGTTTGCAAGCATCGGAATCTCTTCGCGTTCCGGCACGCGCACAAAAGTACCAGCCATCGCAGCTTTATCCAAACTCACCCACGTGTACACCGATGCGTCTTTTACCCGTTTCATCGCATTGTGAATGATATCCAGCTGACGGCTTTTTTCACGTACCGTAATAATATCTCCGGTCTTTAACTGATATGAAGGAATGTTCACCTTGTCCTTATTAATACGGAAATGACCGTGTGTCACCAACTGACGAGCGCTCCGACGTGTCGGTGCAAAACCCATCCGGTAGATGACATTGTCAAGGCGAAGTTCGAGCAATTTCACCAGATTATCGCCCGTTTTACCTTTCATGTGCGTCGCTTTTTCGAAATAGTTTCTGAATTGGCGTTCTAGTACACCGTAGATGTACTTCATTTTCTGCTTTTCTTTCAGCTGCAATGCATACTCCGACACTTTCATGCGTTTGCCTTTTCCGTGCTGACCCGGGCCATACGGACGGCGTTCCATGTATTTGTTCGCTTTGCTGCTGAGGGCAATTCCCAATTTACGGGACTGTTTTACTACTGAACCGGTATTACGTGCCATTCTGTTTTAACTTCCTATGATTTAAAAGATTACACTCTACGACGTTTCGGCGGACGGCAGCCGTTGTGCGGGATCGGTGTCATATCTCGGATGATGGTCACTTCCAGACCAGCAGTCTGCAGCGCACGGATGGCTGCTTCGCGGCCCGAACCGGGGCCTTTCACGAACACTTCCACCTTGCGAAGTCCGAGATCGTACGCTTCTTTCGCCGCTGATTCTGCGGAAACCTGCGCAGCAAACGGCGTGTTCTTGCGAGAACCCTTAAAGGCGTTCTTTCCTGCCGATGACCATGCGATGGTGTTGCCGTAGGTATCGGTGATCGTTACGATGACATTGTTGAATGTCGCCTTCACATACACTTTACCATTCACGTCAACGTGAATTTTTTTCTTTTTCTTTGCCGATACCGTCGGCGCTGCTTGTTGTTTAGCCACAATATTCCTTTCAGAGAACTAATTACTTCTTAGCGATTGCTTTTTTCTTTCCTGCTACAGTCTTGCGTTTTCCTTTACGCGTACGGGAATTCGTTCGCGTTCGCTGACCGCGGACGGGCAGCCCTTTCCGGTGACGCAACCCGCGATATGCCCCGATATCCATCAATCGCTTGATGTTCATCTGGTTCTCGGCACGGAGTGCACCTTCGGTTTTATAATCCGTTTGAATGATTGTCCGGATCTTATTGACCTCTTCATCCGTCAGAGAGCCGACCTTCTTGTTCTCATCCACTCCTGCTTTCGCGAGAATCTCTTTCGCAACGGTATCTCCGATACCGAAGATATAAGTCAATCCGATAACGGAACGTTTATTTTTTGGTAAATCGACGCCAGCGATACGAGCCACTGATTACTCTCCTAATGTTTAACCTTGACGTTGCTTGTGTTTTGGATTCTTTTTGCAAATGACCATCACTTTGCCTTTGCGGCGAATGATCTTGCAATTCTCACAGATCTTCTTTACTGATGCACGAACTTTCATTGTATTCCCTTTTTAACCCTTATTTATAGCGATAGGTAATTCTTCCTTTTGTCAGGTCGTACGGCGACAATTCCACCGTTACCTTGTCTCCAACCAGAATCTTGATATAATGCATTCTCATCTTGCCGGAAATGTGTGCAAGGATTTCGTGGCCATTATCCAGTTTGACACGAAAGGATGCGTTAGGCAATGTATCCGAAATCACTCCGTCAATTTTTATCGCGTCTTGTTTTGCCATTAATAATAGATTGTCAACACTTCTGCTTTACCCTTTCGCACCACGACCGTATATTCGTAATGGGCTGAAGGTTTTCCATCTTGCGTAAGGATCGTCCATCGATCTGCCGCCGTCAGCACTTTGAATGTTCCCGCATTCACCATTGGTTCAATTGCCAGGGTCATTCCTTCTTTCAACACTGTCCCTTTTCCCGGTTTACCGTAATTGGGCACTTGCGGATCTTCGTGTAATTCTCTTCCCACTGCATGTCCAACAAGATCCCGAACTACCGAAAATCCTTCCGCCTCAACATATGATTGTACTGCATGCGCAATATCACCGATTCTATTTCCATCAACTGCCTGTTCAACCGCACGATCGAGAGATTCTTTTGTCACCCGCATTAAGCGTTGTTTCTCTTCGGTGATTTTTCCTACAGGAAACGTGAACGCTCCATCACCAAAAAACCCATTTTTCTTTGCACCAACATCAATCGAAACAATTTCCCCTTCTTTCAGCACCCGTTTACCCGGTATGCCATGCACCACTTCACTATCAATCGATATACACAATGTTGCCGGAAACAAATTCCGTGGATCTGATCCGTATCCCTTAAATGCCGGTTCGCCGCCACAGCTGCGGATATAATCTTCCGCCATTGCATCCAAGTCTGCAGTTGATACACCCGGTTTAATCTGCTGACCGATCAGCTTAATCACATCTCCAACAATCCGACTACTCTCCCGCATTAATTCGATTTCCGCCGGAGATTTTACATGAATCGCCATTAGCGTCCGATTCGACCTTTAATTTTACCGCTCTTCATGAATCCGTCGTAGTGACGCATCATCAAATGCGATTCGATTTGCTGTAATGTATCAAGCGCTACGCCGACAGATATCAACAAACTTGTTCCGCCGAAGAACGATGCAAAACTCGATGTAATACCGAACTTCACCATGAATGCCGGCATAATTGCAATAATCGCAAGGAAAATCGATCCCGGAAGCGTGATCTTGGTTAAAATATTATCGATAAAATCAGACGTGTGCTTACCTGGACGAATACCGGGAATAAATCCGCCGTTTTTCTGCATATTATCGGCAACATCGTTCGGATTAAATGCAATTGCTGTATAAAAATATGTGAAGAATACGATCATTAATCCGTAGAAAAACGAATACGTAAACGATGTGTACTGAAAATACCCGGCGATCGATCCAACGAATTCACTGTCCGGAAAAAACGTTAAGATTGTGCTCGGAATGAACATCAGGGACTGTGCAAAAATGATCGGCATAACACCCGCTGTATTTACACGCATTGGAATATATTGAGTCACTCCGCCGTACACTTTTCTTCCAACCAGACGTTTTGCATACTGCACTGGTATACGCCGCGTTCCCTGTGTTACCATAATTACACCGGCAACTATCAGCAGCATTCCTCCCCAAATGATTAACTCGATGATAATAGGGCGTGCACCGGAACTGACCAATTGAATTTCATCTAACACTGCATGAGGAAACCGCGCAATGATACCAATAAAGATGATCAGAGAAATACCATTTCCCAAACCGCGTTCAGTAATCTGTTCACCCAGCCACATCATAAACATAGTTCCGGCGGTTAAGAAGATCATCGTACTCAACGCGAAGAAAAATCCCTGAACTTCTGCTGGCACGATCGGAACTCCATTAGCGTTCAAACTTTCCAATCGAACGCTGACACCCCACGCCTGCAACAACGCAATCACTACTGTGCCGAGACGTGTATACTGATTGATTTTTTTGCGTCCTGTTTCCCCCTCCTTCTGCAGTTTCTGGAAGAAAGGGACCACGGCGCCAAGCAATTGGATGATAATCGATGCGCTGATATACGGCATAATGCCTAAGGCAAAGATTGCTGCATTGCTGAACGCTCCTCCGACAAACAGATCGTATAATCCAAAGAGTGTGTTATCAGATTGATTTCGCATTGCATCTGTCAACACGCCAGCATCCACACCGGGAAGCGTTACGTGAGAACCAATACGTACGACGATCAACAGACCTGCCGTGAACAACAACCGTGTCCGCAGTTCTTCGATCTTAAAGATATTTCTGAAACTTTCGGTGAATTTACTCATTGATAATATTCAGATTAAATTACTCTGCAACTTTTTCGTTTGAGATCTCAGTTATCGTTCCACCGGCCGCGTTAATTTTTTCGACGGCGGATTTGCTGAACCTATGAGCGGTTACGGTCAATTTCGTTTTTACATCGCCGTTCCCCAACACTTTTACCGGAGAGCGCTTGTCAGATACTGCACCAATTTTTACCAGCACTTCCGGAGTCACAATTCCGTCGATAATTTTTTTATCATCAACTAATTTCTGGAGCAACTCAACATTCACAACTGCATATTCCACCCGATTGCGCGGAGTAAACCCGAATTTCGGTAGACGGCGAACGAGTGGCATTTGACCGCCTTCAAAATTTCGTTTTAAACCGGAACCAGAACGTGAACCTTGTCCTTTATGACCGCGAGTCGAAGTTCCGCCGTGTCCCGAACCTTGTCCGCGACCGATGCGTTTTCGCTTTTTGCGTGATCCTGCAGCGTATTTTAAGTTACTAAGAATATTTGCCATTACTGTCTCCCGTGAAGTACTATCGCCCCGGAGCCGGAGCTCGCATCTTCAAGCTATATTTATGATTTCACTTCTTCAACCGTCACTAGGTGGCGGACTTTATTGATCATCCCAAGAATCTGGGGTGTTTCGGTATGCACAACCGAATAGTTCGGACGACCGAGACCGAGCGCTTTAATCGTCGCTTTGTGCTTTGCCAGCGTGTCGATAATGCTGACCTTTTGTGTGATTTTAATTTTTTTCGGCGCTGCCATTTTCACTCACGCTTAAATTAGTTTTGAAAAAGTTCTTGAATGGAAATTCCGCGTTCTGTAGCAACCATGCGGGCATCGCGCATCGATAACAGAGCGCGTAATGTCGCTTTCACCACATTATGCGGGTTTGCCGAACCCATCTGTTTGGTGAGAATGTCTTTCACTCCCGCCATTTCAAGCACGGCACGAACTCCGCCGCCGGCGATCAATCCGGTTCCAGGTGCAGCGGGACGCAACAGCACTTTCCCTGCTCCAAATTTACCTAAAGCGTCGTGAGGAACAGTTCCGTTAATCAACGGCACTTTCACAACGTTCTTTTTCGCGTCATCCGTCCCTTTGGAAATCGCATCGGCAACTTCGTTCGCTTTGCCAAGACCGATACCAACATATCCGTTTCCGTCTCCGACCACGACGATCGCGTTGAAACTGAAACGACGTCCGCCCTTCACCACTTTTGCAACGCGGTTGATGTGGACTAATTTGTCTTTCAGATCGAGATCACTTGTTTTAATTCGAGCCAAGGTAAATCCTCACAATAATTTTTATTCGTAATGGTTTGCTGTCGTGCCAGGATTCGAACCTAGATTAACGCCTCCAAAGGGCGCTGTCCTGCCATTGGACGACACGACAATTGGACAGCACGACGAGCCGTTTAGAATTTCAATCCGCCTTCGCGAGCACCGTCTGCAAATGCCTTCACCCGTCCATGATATAGATAACCGTTCCTGTCGAACACAACGGTGCCGATGTTTTTTTCAATCGCTTTTTTTGCCAGAAGTTTTCCCACAAGTGTACTTTTTTCCACTTTTGTTTTCACCGCAGAGACTTCCTGTTTGATCTCTTTTGAGTTAGTCGACAGTGCAATCAGAGTTTTTCCCGTCACATCATCAATAATCTGACCGTAAATGTCGTTCAAGCTTCGATATACCGAGAACCGAGGACGTTCCGTGGAACCGAACACCCGTTTCCGGATCGTCTGTTTAATGCGCAATCGTCGTTTTGTCGTATCTTTTTTAATCATAAATTCAATTCACAAAGTTATTATTTCGAACTCGCAGCTGTTTTACCTGCTTTGCGACGGAGCACTTCTCCTTCGTATTTCACCCCTTTGCCTTTGTACGGTTCAGGAAGTTTGAAGGAACGTATTTTTGCAGCAACCAGACCGACCAATTGTTTATCATAGCCGCTGATAACAATACTCGTTTGTGTTGGTGCTTCAATTTTTACAACTTCCGGTGCACGGAACAATATCGGATGTGAAAAACCGAGCGCCAGCGCAAGATTTTTTCCCTTCATTTCGGCTTTATACCCAACGCCGACCAATTCCAACTTCTTCGAAAATCCTTCCGAGACGCCTTTAATCATATTGGCGACATTGGCTCGAGTCGTACCATGAATTGCCCGGTTCGCACGCTCTTCGGTTTTACGGGTAATAGTGACTTCGCTTCCCTTAATTTCAATACCGACAGTAGGATGAAGTTTTTCGTTGAGCTCCCCATTTTTTCCTTTAACG